>Ga0316207_10001765_pt1 | contig 24880 bp, 22 predicted proteins | sample 6weekpyrite_MG_FD_204943 | JGI IMG/M metagenome (GOLD analysis project Ga0316207, IMG submission 204943) | Microbial mat bacterial communities from mineral coupon in-situ incubated in ocean water Damariscotta River, Maine, United States -... | ecosystem: Environmental > Aquatic > Marine >... | reverse complement strand
AGCATGACAACCGTCGTTATTACGGGTGCCATGCTCACACCTAATCTTAAATGGGTGAAAGGTGTCTAATTTATATTGGAAGGAGATCGGCTGTGCTATTGACAGCGGAAAGTCATATCAACGATTAGCATAAGGGGCTTTTTAAAGAGAAGCAAAGCGCCTCTTTAAAAAGTCCCAGTGAGTGAAAACGAACGTTTTTGATGCGCTTGTTAGAATTTTTATTTCTGATCACCAATAGTACTTTTAAACTGTTGTATGACTTCTTTAGCATCATATGTATTATTATCTTTAGATTTTGGTTTATTTTTAAGCATCTTTATAACTTGTTTTGTACTTATAAAGCCTCCGTATACTGAGCCCGGGACTCTTCTTTGTGCTTTTAATACTACATAGTAATTGTATTTATTTTGCAAAGTTATTTCAGCTGAGCGATATTGTAGTAAGGTATTTAATGTTTCTTTTGATGTTGCTCTATTTCCATAATAGTCAACTTGATAAGTGTTTTGAGAAATTTGTTTTTCTTTATATCCACCTCTGCTAAATACACTGAATGGTTGGTAAGGGGTAGAACAACCTGAAATAAAAAAAGCGAGGAATAGGATAATATAATAATTTAGCTTCATGCATTTTTCCTTTTGTAATTCTAACGTCTTTAATAAGGGGCTTTCAAAAGCAGAGCGCAGCGCCGCTTTTGAAAGTCCCAGTGAGTGAAACGAACGATCTTAATTTTCTTGTTAGGGTATTAATATATATGTTGCTACACCTACGAAGACAAATTGAAAAACCATTAAATAGCTATAAAACTTCAACCTTGATTGAGGTATTTTGTTTAGTATAAATTTTTTATATAGTTTCCAATACAATAACGTAGATAAATACCATCCTACTAGTGGAATTGTAAAGAAAACCCACCAGGCTTTATTGCCAAGACCTAAAGCAATAAAGAAAATCAAGAACAAGAAAGGGAACTCAATTATTTTTTTATTTCGAATTTCCCTTTTTGTGAATCTACCTCGTTCCATCTTTTTTTATTACCCTAACGCCTTGCTCAGCGGAAATTTAAAGTGGCACGTTTTTGCGAAAGCAAAACAAGTGACGCTTTAAATTGTCCGCTGGAGCTATTTGTTATGCTTTGTTTTTTGCTCAATAAATCTTTTCTTTGCAACTTGCACCTCCTCGGAATTAGGAGATAACAAAAGGAAGTTACCAAGCTCTCTTTCTACTCGATCACTTAACGCATTCTTTGCAGAATCTGTATTTAACCGATCAGCCAAACCCAAGTTGAAATCAACTTTTTTTGTGAATAGTTCAAACTCTTTTTCCTCTACTTCCAGTTCTTTAAGCCTTGCCTCAGCTTCTAGTTTGCTAAGTAACGCCTCACGACCTCTTTCAGATATGATGGCTACAGTTTGAAGAACCGAATTATATGATGTTCTGACTTTTGACCAGAGAGTGACATACCAGCTTCCAGGCGCAAGACACTCTACATAAAGCAATTCATCGTCATTTAAAAGAAGCTCAAGATCATAATCAGGATCTTGGGACATAACCTCTTGAACTAGACCAAACCTATCAGTTAATGACAAATGCACAATGGCATAAAGTGTTCTTAATGCTCTAAGCCGTTTTTCCAATGTTCTTGCTGGAATTCTTTTTTCACCATCAATAATTTGCAACATTAATGGCGGTATTTTTCCTTTATTAGTAGTTGAGATGAAGTTGACATGAAGGCCATCTGGTTTCCAGAATATTCTGATCATTCCGTCACCACTTAAACCAAGTTCTATACGGCCTTCGCTCCAATCTGCACCGGATATGACGCTACGTCCAGTAACTATGCTAATGAACTCAGAAAAATTGGAACTCTGTGATTCACCCAATTCATGGGCACCTAATGTAAATTCAGTCATTCTGTTTCTCTTTTAGGGCATAACGATTAAGCTCAGCTGAGAGCAAAAGCAAGCGAAGCGCCGCTTTTGTGAATCAGCTGAAGTGACTTGTTATATGTAATTGTTTTTAACATAGCTTCCGATGCCAATAAGCAATACGATAAATAATGAACTTATTAGCAAACCAATAAAATCATTTTTATCCAAGCCGTCAGTATTTACTTTTTTTCTTAAAAGTAGAGGGGTTAGTATTACAAACCACGGAATACTTTTAAACCAAAAAGCTGGGAAAGAAACTAAAGTTACAATAAAAAAGAAAATATAAAGTGAGAATGCAGTGATCGGCAACACCACGGAACCAAATTTTTCATTCAGTCCTTCGACCATTTTAGTATTTTCTAGCATAAAATACTGATACGAGAAAAATAGCAGTATTGCTACCGCTACAATTCCACCACTTAATATTGCTACTCTCCAGATTTTCATTTTTTACATATAACAGTGATTTAGACGACATGTCGCCTTTTACCTTATTAGACGACACGCCGCCTAATACCCTAATTCTTGTATAATACGAACATTTTTCTATTACTTTTTACTTATATTCTGATAAAGATATATTTCTTGGGGGATTTAAAAGTAACACAGACAATAAATTTAAGACACAAAAAAAGGAATCCTTAAGGTTCCTTTTTTAATTTTATCTCGCGGATAATAAGAAACGGAAGTACAAGGCAAAAATTAATGCAAAAACGGAGCTTACAAACAATAAGTGAGTATTTTAAGTTAATTTCTTAACGCAGTAATTCCGCTTCTTATTTTGCGAGAAATTATTTCTTCTTAGGCATATAAATATCAGTACACGTTCCCTCCGCAACCTCAGTCGCAAAGTTCAATGTTTCTGACAAGGTCGGATGCGGATGAATAGTCATACCCACGTCATCCATCTCAGCACCCATTTCAATGGCAAGTGCTGCTTCTGCGATTAACTCACCTGCATTTTTACCTAAAATGCCTGCGCCGATCATGCGGTGTGTTTCTGCATCATAAAGTACTTTGGTCATACCGGTTGTTGCACCAACTGAAAGTGCGCGACCACTTGCTGCCCAGGGGAATGCACCCTTTTCGTAAGCCACACCTTCTTCTTTTAGCTGATCTTCTGTTTTTCCCACCCATGCAACTTCTGGATCGGTATAAGCAACTGAAGGAATGACGCGTGCATCAAAGAAACGTTTCATTCCAGAGATGACTTCTGCTGCCACTTTTGCTTCATGTGTTGCTTTGTGTGCCAACATTGGCTGGCCGACAACATCACCGATGGCATAGATGTTATCAACATTTGTTTTCATCTGGTTATCAACCGGAATAAAGCCATGATCATTTACAACCACGCCGGCTTTATCTGCATCAATCAATTTGCCATTGGGTGAACGACCGATTGCGACTAATACGTTATCGAAGGCATCTTCTTCTGGTGCTTTTTTACCTTCAAACTTACACACAATGCCCTTCTTTGTTGGTGTTAGTTCAGTCACTTTTGTATTGGTGAAGATGTTTTCATAACGACTCTTCAACACTTTTTCAAACGGACGAATGAGGTCTTTATCTGCACCCGGAATTAAACCTGGGCTTAATTCAACAACCGTTACACTCGCACCGAGTGCTGAGTAAACCGTTGCCATTTCTAAACCGATAATACCGCCACCCACAACGAGTAAACGTTTTGGAATATTGTGCAGTTCTAATGCATCGGTTGAATCCCATACACGTTCATCTTCCCATGGAATGAAAGGAAGTTTAGTCACTGATGAACCGGCTGCAATAATGCAGTTTTCAAAACCGACTGTTTTCTTAGAGCCGTCTGCTGCTTCAACTTCAATGGTATTTGCTGAAGTGAACTTACCGTAACCATTTACTGTTGTTACTTTACGTTGCTTCGCCATGGCAGCAAGACCACCCGTTAGCTTGCTGATAACACCGTCTTTATGCGCACGCAGCTTAGTTGTATCGATTTTTGGCTTATTAAATTTAATACCCGCTTCTTCAAGTTCAGGGGCTTCACTCACGACTTCTGCAATGTGTAATAACGCTTTAGAAGGAATACAGCCCACGTTTAAGCACACACCGCCGAGTACATTTTCTTTTTCAATTAAGACAACTTTTTTACCTAAGTCAGCTGCGCGGAAAGCCGCAGTGTAACCACCGGGGCCTGAACCAAGCACAACCACTTCTGCTTCAACATCGACATCACCTGAGTAAGCTGCCGCTTTGGGTGCTTCTACTGGTGTTTCAACTTTTGTTTCTTCCGCTTTGGAGGCTTCTGCTGTTTCTTCTTTTGCTGCAGGTGCATCACCTTCAACAACAACGGTACAAAGCAATGTACCTTGTGAAACAGTGTCGCCAACTGAAATATCAAACGACTGAACGATACCGTTAATAGGCGATGGTATTTCCATTGTTGCTTTATCTGATTCAACTGTAATCAGTGAGTCTTCTATTGCAATTTGATCACCTGCTGCTACCAATACTTCGATAACTTCAACTGAATCGAAATCGCCGATATCAGGAACATGAACTTCTATTGTGCTCATAACTAAGCCTTTTATTAATTCTTTAAATTAAAGTAGTAAACGACGTGCGTCTGCTAGCAAGTGACTCACGTAAGTAACAAAACGCGCACCATCTGCACCATCGATTACACGATGATCATACGATAGTGATAGTGGGCACATCAGTCTTGGTTCAAACTCTGTGCCGTTCCATACCGGTTTCATTTCTGCTTTTGATACGCCCATGATTGCAACTTCAGGTGCATTTACGATTGGGGTGAACTTAGTACCACCAATACCACCTAAACTTGAAATCGACATACAACCACCTTGCATATCTGATGGCATTAATTTCTTGTCACGTGCTTTACCTGAAATTTCACGAAGCTCCATTGAAATTTCAACCAATGATTTTTTATCAACATCACGAATAACAGGAACAACAAGACCATCGGGTGTGTCTACTGCAACACCGACATGGAAATAGTTTTTCATGATGAGGTTCTCACCGCTTGCATCCAAAGATGAATTAAAGCGAGGGTATTTTTTCAAACCTGCTGCAATCGCTTTCATAATGAAAGAAAGCATGGTGAATTTAACACCTTCTTTTTCGTAGTCTTTATTTGACTGCTTACGGAATGCTTCAAGTGAAGTAATGTCTGCTTCATCAAACTGTGTCACATGAGGAATGGTGACCCAGTTACGGTGCAGGAACTTACCGGTAAGTTTATTAATCTTACTCAATGGTTGTGTTTCAACTTCACCCCATTGGCTAAAGTCGATTTCTGGCATTGGCTCTACACCTAGTGCCGAACCGCCTGTTGAACTACCACCACTTGTCATAACTCGCTTAACAAAAGACTGTACATCTTCTTTTACAATTCGAGCATTACGACCTGTTCCGTTCACTTTTGATAAATCAACACCCAGTTCACGTGCAAACTTACGTAATGCCGGTGATGCATGTGCTGCTTTGAAACTTTCAGGGTTGATGTTTGCTGTTGGTGAAGGCTTATGTTCAACTACTGGCGCAGGAGCCGGAGCAGGTTTAGGCGCTTCTGCAACAGGTACAGGCGCAGATTCAACAACAGGTGCAGGTGCTTCTTCTTTCACTTCTGCTGCTGCCGCACCAGAAGATTCAAGCACAACAACAAGGCCACCTTGTGAAATGGTATCGCCAATGTTAACTTTTACTTCTTTAACAGTACCTGAATGACTGCTTGGAATTTCCATCGTCGCTTTGTCTGTTTCAACTGTTATTAACGAATCTTCTTCAGCGACTGTATCACCTACGGCGACAAGGACTTCGATGATTTCAACGTTTTCAAAATCACCTATATCAGGAACTTTTACTTCTACTGTGCTCATAAAACACTCCAAATAATTAAGCTCCCTCCCCCACTTCGGGAGAGGGCTGGGGTAGGGGGAGTTTTATCATCCTCTCCCTACCCCCCTCTCATAAGAGAGGGGGGAATTATTTTCTCTAAACTTTTTTACGCAACTAAAGGGTTTGGCTTTTCAGGATTAATGCCATATTTTTCTATCGCTTCCTGAACTTTACCCGCTGGGAACTGACCATCATTTGCCAGTGCCATTAACGCAGCTACGGTTACATAATGTGCATTCACTTCAAAATGTTTGCGTAGTTGAGCGCGCGTATCCGAACGACCAAAACCATCCGTACCTAGTGTTGTGTAATCAGCTGGTATCCACTTACCAATTTGATCTGCATATGTACGTACATAATCCGTTGCTGCGATAACCGGACCACGTTTGTCTTTTAGACATTTTTCTACGTAACTCACACGCTTCTCTTTTAACGGATGCAACATGTTCCAACGATCACAATCTGATGCTTCACGCTTCAATTCATTGAAACTTGTCACACTCCAGATGTCAGCATCAATTGACCAATCTTTATCGAGTAGCTCTGCTGCCGCGATCACTTCACGTAAAATCGTACCTGAACCCATTAACTGTACTTTCTTACGACGCTTACCGCCACCTTGTAATAAGTACATTCCTTTAACAATACCTTCTTCAACACCTTTTGGCATCGCAGGCTGCTGATAGTTTTCATTCATTACCGCAATGTAATAGAACACGTTTTCCTGGTTCTGATACATACGACGCAAACCATCTTGAATGATCACCGCAAGTTCGTATGCAAAGGTTGGGTCATAAGAGACACAGTTTGGAATGGTGTCAGACACCATAAAGCTATGACCATCCTGATGTTGTAAACCTTCACCTGCTAACGTTGTTCTACCGGCTGTACCGCCAAGTAAGAAACCACGTGCCTGCATATCACCAGCCATCCAAGCTAAGTCACCAATACGTTGGAAACCAAACATGGAGTAATAAATATAGAACGGCACCATGTTCACACCATGTGTGCTGTATGCCGTTGCTGCTGCCACCCAGGATGACATTGCGCCTGCTTCGTTAATACCTTCTTCTAAGATTTGTCCTGACTTATCTTCCTTGTAGAACATGACCTGATCTTTATCTTGCGGTGTATATAACTGACCGACTGAAGAGTAAATGCCTAACTGACGGAACATGCCTTCCATACCGAAAGTACGCGCTTCATCTGGAACGATAGGCACAACATACTTACCCATTTTCTTGTCACGCGTAATTAAAGTTAGCAAACGAACAAATGCCATTGTGGTCGACATTTCACGATCACCTGAACCTTTTGTGATGGGTTCAAATACTGACAAATCAGGTACTTCTAATGGTGCAGCTAAACGTGTACGCGTTGGCATTGGGCCACCGAGTTTTTCACGCTGTGCTTTTAAGTATTTCATTTCTTCAGAGTTTGCATCTGGACGGTAGTATTCACATTTCGCCGCTTGCTCATCTGAGATAGGAATATTGAAACGATTCTTGTATGCAATCATTTCATCTTCATCAAGTTTCTTCTGCGAGTGAGTACGCATTTGCCCTTCACCTGCATCACCCATACCATAACCCTTAACACTGTGTGCAAGAATAACTGTCGGCTGACCATCACGCTTCGATGCTTCTGCATAGGCTGCATAGACTTTATGAGGATCATGCCCACCACGGTTTAAGCGCCAGATATCATCGTCTGACATATCTGCAACCATGGCTTTTAATTCCGGGTATTTACCAAAGAAATGTTCACGTACGTAAGCACCATCTTTAGATTTATAATTCATAAAGTCGCCATCAACTGCTTCAAGCATACGCTTTTGCAATAGACCATTTTTATCTTTAGCTAATAGTGGATCCCAGTAGCTGCCCCACAATACTTTAATGACTTTCCAGCCTGCACCACGGAACCCAGCTTCTAGTTCCTGAACAATTTTGCCGTTACCACGCACAGGACCATCTAAACGTTGTAAGTTACAGTTAATAACGAACGTTAGGTTATCTAACTTTTCACGTGTTGCTAATGAAATTGCACCTAGTGATTCAGGCTCATCCGTTTCACCATCACCCATAAAGCACCAAACATTACGGTCGCGCGTATCCGCTAAACCACGATCTTGTAAGTACTTCATAAAGCGTGCTTGATAAATCGCAGAAATTGGACCCAAGCCCATCGATACCGTTGGGAACTGCCAGAAGTCAGGCATTAACCATGGGTGTGGATAAGATGATAAACCTTTACCATCAACTTCCTGACGGAAGTTATTTAATTGATCTTCTGTTAAACGGCCTTCAAGGAAAGCACGTGAATACATACCTGGCGCAGAGTGTCCCTGGAAGAAAACCAAGTCGCCGCCATGTTCATGGTTAGGCGCACGCCAGAAATGATTAAAGCCTACGTCATAGAGCGTCGCAGCTGATGCGAAACTGGCAATGTGACCACCCAACTCTGATGCTTTACGATTTGCTTTTACTACCATCGCAGCAGCATTCCAACGAATTAATGCGCGGATGCGGCGTTCCACACCAACATCACCCGGCAAGCTGGCCTGTAAATGCGTTGGAATGGTATTTACATAAGCAGTGTTAGAGCTGTGAGGTAGGTTTGCACCTGAACGACGTAACTTGTCGATCATTTGCTCTAATAAGTAATGTGCGCGATCTGCGCCATCTGCTTGCAGAACACCTTCAATGGCTTCTAACCACTCAAGGGTTTCCTGCTGATCAACGTCCTGATCATGACTCTGTGTAGACATACTCTTCTCCACTTTGTGGCTTATTATGCACTTAGATGAACAACTTCATCTAATTCTTTAAAATTTGATTGCCAGTTTAATAACTCGCCACATAAAATCAAGTATTTTTTACATGCTAAAAAATATAAACTTATTTTTCAATAAGTTACAAGCATCAAATAATTTTATAACGACTAAACATAGCCTGAGAACCAGAAAATATTCAAAATAAATAGCTTATTCAGGCAGATATTTGCTCGTAACTGCAATAAACCACTACACAAAAACAAGCACCTTTTACACAGCCAAAAATATACGCTTATATTTCAACAGGTTACATGATATAAATAATTTTACGATGATTGAATATAGCGCTAAACATCAAAATGTCCAAGAATAAACAACTTATTCAGACAAATAGGCAACGTGCGTTGTTTGGTGATAGATAGGTTAATGTCTTATTCCGGCTAAACGGCCTTAAATGGTGGCATATGAGTGCGGGATAACTTAGCCTTCAAAGCACCTGTCATAATACGCGGTAATTATTTTTCTCTTGCATAACAACTCATTTCTGTAGATAAGGTCAAAAATTGAGCCCCCTAAATAAACTTGAAATATTACAAAAGTTCTTATAAGACAATTACTAAGTGTGTAATACTCTAATGAATTCCAATGTTATTAATGCCTCGCGCGGCGAAAATTCTACAATGATCACAGTTAAAGCAACAAATAGTACGTATTATAAGCGGCTAAAAATAAAACAAAGGATGCTGTAGCTAGCCAAATAAATTAATTATGTCGAAACTTAATATTGAAAAATGGTTGTCTGATCTCAGCGAGACAGCCAAAAACCATGATTTTAAAAAGCACATGGATTTGATTTCAAAAAATATCTCAACCTATGGCATGCCCAATGGACAAATATTAAATTATGAAGACTGGCAAACACGGCGAAAAAATGAACTGCAATCTGGACTACTAAAGAATCTCCGCTACGATAAGCTATGTATTAAAAATATTGGTCTCAACCGTTTAACATTTAAAGTTGAAGAAGTTATGGATGCTCTAAATGGTGATCATGTCATCATCCATAAAAATGTTATTTTAGAGCAAGAAAGTGATAACAAGTGGCGTATGGTTGAAGAAAGCATAAAAGACTGGAAAGTTTTAAACATCAATAATTTAATTTAAAGGTTTGTCCAATGACAACAAAACAATTTCGTAGTGAACGTGACAGTATGGGTGAACTTCAAGTTCCTGCTGATGCGCTTTATGGTGCACAAACTCAACGTGCGGTAAACAACTTTCCTATTAGTGGCTTACCGATGCCACGTGGTTTTATTCGTGCATTAGGTTTCGTCAAAGTTGCTTGCGCAACGGCAAATGAAAAACTCGGTTTGCTGGAAAAGAAATATGCTGATGTCATTCGTTCAGCCGCAACCGACGTTGCCAATGGTAAACATGATAAACATTTTCCGATTGATGTTTTCCAAACGGGTTCGGGTACCAGCACCAATATGAATGCCAACGAAGTTATCTCACATGTGGCAACCAAATTATTAGGCGACAATGTTCATCCTAATGATCACATCAATATGAGCCAGAGCTCAAATGATGTAATACCAACCGCCATTCACGTTAGCGCATGTTTAGAAATTAGCGAGCAATTACAGCCCGCAGTTCAACATTTAATCGAAACATTACATCAACGCATTATTGAACTCGATAAAACAGTAAAGACCGGCCGTACCCATTTGATGGATGCCATGCCCATTACGTTTGGGCAAGAGTTACAAGTATGGAAAGATCAACTTAGCGACAATTTAGAACGCATCGAGCAAAGTATGGCGCGACTCAGCGCTTTACCTCAAGGCGGTACAGCTGTCGGCACAGGAATTAATGCGCATGAAAATTTTTCTAAAGAGTTTTCTAACGCTTTAACCGCTACAACAAATATTGCTTTCAAACCAATGAAAAATCTTTTTATCGGTTTAGCTTCGCAAGACACGGCAGTTGAAATGAGTGGTCAGTTAAAAACCTTAGCTGTAACGTTAATGAAAATATCTAATGACTTACGTTGGATGAATAGTGGCCCTCTTGCAGGCTTAGGTGAAATTGCATTGCCAGCATTACAACCGGGGAGTTCAATTATGCCAGGTAAAGTGAACCCCGTTATCCCGGAAGCTGTTGCCATGGTTTGCGCACAAGTAATGGGTAATGACACAACGATTACAGTTGCAGGACAATCAGGTAACTTTCAGTTAAATGTCATGCTTCCGGTTATTGGTTATAACTTATTACAAAGTATTGACTTGCTTTCCAACGCTTCTCGCCAACTTGCAGACAAAGCCATTGCCGGTTTTACTGTTAATGAATCACATATTAAAGAAGCTTTAGATCGTAACCCGATTTTAGTGACGGCACTTAACCGCGTGATAGGTTATGAAAAAGGTGCGGCAATTGCCAAAAAAGCTTACGCTGAGGGACGTTCGGTAATTGACGTTGCTACCGAAATGACAGACTTAAGCGAAGAAGAGTTAATCAAGTTGCTGGATCCCAAAAAACTCACTCAAGGTGGTATTAGTGAATAAAACTAGTTAGCCAGTTTAAACAAAACAATAAAGGTTGAACCTTTTCCAGGCGTACTCTCAACCTTTATTTCACCATTCATTATATCTATTAAACTTTTAGTTACGGCCAGACCTACACCAGAACCTTCTATCTCAGTACGATTAGTCACGCGCTGGAAAGGATCAAAAATAGCCTTCAACTTATCTTCCGAAATACCATCTCCATCGTCAGCAACGCTCACCTTACAATACGTATTTTTTTCATTTTCAATAGAAATATTTACATTTCCATTTGCGCGATTATATTTAATCGCATTAGAGATAAGATTAATCAAAACTTGTTTGACTGAACGTTCATCCGCCATAATTTTAAATTCATCGTTCACTTTTGTATTATATAAAATAGTTATCTGTTTTTCTTTTGCTTGCGTATCTAACAGGCGTATTACGTCGCTTACAAGTTCATTAATACTAATAGGCACTATATCAACCCTGAACTTACCCTCTTCAATTTGCGATAAATCAAGCACGTCACTTATGAGACTAAGAAGGTGCCGACCAGCATGTAATATTTCATTTGCATTATCCTGTATCTCAGCAAGCTGTCGAGTTTCAGCATCATGTTCAATCAGTTGAGAAAAGCCCAGGACAGCATTCATTGGTGTACGAAGTTCATGACTCATACTAGAAAGAAATTCTGTTTTCGCATTGTTTGCTCTCTCAGCATTTTCTTTTTCTTTTTGTAAATCCGCTGTACGTTCAGCAACTCTGTTTTCAAGTTCATCCATTAATTGATTTTGAGCTTTATTTGCTAAAACTAATTTTCTATTTGTCGAAAAAATATAAAGCATCATAAAAATTAAAATAGCCAGGAAAAATACTGAAACAAGGAAATGGACCAGATACTCTTCAAAGAAATGTTCCGTTGGACTTTTATTATAATCTTTATAAACACCCACCTTAAGATCTTTCATTAAGTTATGCACTGGCTGGTAATCCTCTGGCACGGTCCAACCAACATACTTACCATCTTTTGCTGCCGGATGTTTTGATGAAATTGTTAATAAAGCAAGCGCTACTTTTTTCGAAAGCGCACTTGAAGCCTTACTCATTTTGATAAATGGCCATTCAGGATAAAGTTGAGTACTCCTTGCGAAAGGAAAATTTTTAGATGATTTTCTATTAATAATTTTAAAGTCACTCATCTTAATTAAACCCGATGCATCCATGCGTTCAAGCATGTCTGTGCGAACAACACCAACATCTGCACTGCCCAAGCTGACAATACTCACAACATCCTGCTGTATACCGCCACTGAAATTAACGTTTTTATCTAGTTCTTCATCACTTAAGCCCTCTTTAATGAGTTCACGTTTTGCAACACGCCAACCACCAAAGGCACGTTTCGCGACGGCAATAATTTTTTTACCTCTTATATCTTTTACCTCATTAATACCACTTCCCTTACGCGTAAAAATCACAGAACCAAATTTACTATATGGCTTACCCTGTCGTTTATTACGCAAAGTTAGAATAGCTGAAGCTCCCATCCCAAGTTCCATTTCAACATAGGAAGACGGGTTGGTTAAAACAAAATCAAATTGATTTTGTTTTGCCGCTTGAAACAGTTCATTAATGCCAACAAAAGGAATAAAAATAAACTTATGCTCAGGAATTTTTTCTGACAAATAATCTGCCGTGGCGCGCCACTGCTCCATGCTTTTTTCGACACCAAGATGGGCACGCAAGCCAATTTTAATTGTGTCGGCATTGACAAAACTGGAAGGAATTAATAACGCTAATATCAATACCTTTAATATTGATATTTTTCTCAGTTTTCTCAAACAAAAATAGCTAAACATGAATTTTATTGAGCCCTGATCGTATTACTACCTAAATATAAACATGTTGTCCTGATAAATGAAATATATAATAAAAAATTTCTAATTACATACTACAGTAACCTTGATATTATCAAGAGAATTACAAGATGATGAGCTATCAACCATGCAGACCATAACAATCACACAGCCAGACGACTGGCACCTCCATGTCCGAGACAATGAATACCTTGCGAATGTTGTGCCACATACCGCCGCAGTCTTTTCGCGCGCAGTGATTATGCCAAACCTCAAACCGCCGGTAACGAAGGTTGAGCATGCCCTTTCATACCGTGAGCGTATATTAGGGGTACTACCTAGAGAAACATCCTTTAAACCCTTAATGACTTTATACTTAACGAATAATACTTCTGCTACTGATATTGTGAATGCGGTTAATTCAGAGCACGTACACGCCGTCAAATATTATCCTGCCGGTGCAACAACCAACTCAGATGCCGGGGTTAGCGATATTAAAAATGCCTACCCTGCTTTAGCAAAAATGGAAGAATTGGGTTTGCCTTTGCTTATACATGGTGAAGTCACCGATCAAAGCGTTGATGTTTTCGACCGTGAACATGTTTTTATTGATACCGTTTTACAGCCCTTATTAAAAGATTTCCCCAAACTCAAAGTTGTGCTTGAACACATTACAACCAAACACGCGGCTGAATTTATTGCTGCCTCAAGAGACAATGTTGCCGCCACCATTACACCGCACCATCTATTATTTAACCGTAATGAAATGTTCAAGGGCGGAATGAACCCACATTATTATTGCCTGCCAATTCTCAAACGTGAGACACACCGTGAAGCACTCGTAGCTGCAGCAACGAGCGGCAACCCAAAATTCTTTTTGGGAACAGATAGCGCCCCTCATGCTCAGGATAATAAAGAAACATCGTGTGGCTGTGCCGGAATTTATTCAGCCCATGCTGCGATTGAACTTTATGCGGAGGCATTTGAAAATGCCAACGCTCTCGATAAGCTGGAAGGTTTTGCCAGTTTTTATGGTGCTGATTTTTATGGTTTACCCCGAAATACTGATACCATCACTTTAAAAAAAGCAGACTGGCAAGTACCGGACTCTTATGCCTTTGCAAAGCAAAAACTTATACCGCTACGGGCAGGTGAAAAAATAAAGTGGACCCTCGTTTAAATTTTAATGATATAAAATTCTACGAAAGTAGTCGTGATGATTTTTTAAAAAACATTAGCGAGAACATATGTAAACCATGTACAGAAAAACAGAAAGAAAAAATGAAAATTGACTACATCAACCCACTTCAGTGTGAGTGTCGTTGTGAACGTGTCGAAAAACTTCTAACAATAGCCACCAACCTCGACAGTAAAGTTAAAGAACTTAAAAGTAAATTTAAATAAGTTTTAGCATTTTAAACCCCAGCATCGCAATTCTCAGGCACATACTGTATTCTAAAAACATGGAAGAATTAATTGAACACAAAGACCCGATTGCTAATCGCTTTCGTGGCTTTTTACCCGTTGTAATTGATGTCGAAACGGCTGGCTTCGAATGCGATCGTCACGCACTACTTGAAATTGCAGCGGTCACATTGAAAATAAATAACAAAGGTCAAATTGAGCCGGATAAAACCTATGCGGCACATGTTGAACCTTTTATGGGATCTGAGCTTGATCCAAAAGCATTAGAGTTTACGGGTATCGATCCTTATCATCCTTTTCGTATGGCCAAACCAGAACGAGAAGCGCTGGAAGAAATTTTCAAACCTGTCCGCAAGTTGGTCAAAAAAACCGGCTGTAGCCGCGCCATCCTGGTGGGCCACAACCCCATTTTTGATTTGAGCTTCGTTAAAGCGGCAGTTGAACGTTGTGAAATTAAACGCAACCCTTTCCACCAGTTCAGTACTTTTGATACTGCTACATTAGGCGGTTTAGCCTATGGACAAACCGTTTTAGCCAGAGCGGCACAAGCAGCAGGAATCTTGTGGGATCATGAAGCTGCCCATTCCGCGGCTTATGACGCAGAGCGAACGGCTGAGTTATTTTGTATTATCGTAAATTCCTGGGATAAACATTCCAGACCAGGTTAATTGAGAGATAATGAATAAGAAAGTCTGGGTTCATCCAGGCTTTTTTATCTGCCTTCTTTTCGTTTACGTCCCGAAATCATCGCTCGAACTAAATTCTCTCCGTGAACAATACTTGAAAAAAGAACACCGACCACATGTAAGAAAACTAAAAATAATGTTGTATTCGCAAAAAACTCATGAATCTCTTCCCAAATACCCTCATCATCATTTTCATGTTCATCATCATCATCGGCAACAGCTGATTTAACAAACTCAATCTTAAAAGTATTCTCAGCGAAAATGCCTTCACCTTCTGCCTCAATACCACTCCAACTGGTCAACGCTAACATCACAAGTAATAAAACAACCATTACACCACCAAGCGGATTATGGCCTATATAACGTTTAGATTTAAAATGAAGACTATCAAGAAAATACTGTTTCACCGTTGCAGGCTTATAAATAAAGTTTGAAAAACGCGCATAGCGAGTGCCCACTATTCCCCAGAACACTCGAGCAATAACTAAGGCTAAAATTGTATAGCCTGCAAATTCATGCAACCACATCGCCTCATCTTCTGTGATGTAAGCAATAAAAAAACTTACGACTATCGTCCAGTGAAAGATTCTGACAAAAGGATCCCAAACTTTAATCTCGCTCATTTTATTTAGCCTTCAGCATAAAATTATCCGTCAATCGTTACACTGTGAACACACTTCAATGTTGATCCAAATCATTCAGTATGCAAATATTTTGCAAAAAAAAAGCCTGGATTAATCCAGGCTTTTTTTGAATCTATCTAAGCACTTTGAAATTAAGCAACAGCTTCATCAATTGCTTTTTTCAACTCACCTTTTTGAAACATTTCTAAAGTAATGTCACAGCCACCCACTAACTCACCTGAGATATAAACCTGTGGAAATGTAGGCCAATCCTGGTAACGTGGAAGATTTTCGAAAATCTCCTGGTCCATTAAAACGTTTACATGCGCAAACTCTTGACCACAGGCTTGTAGTGCCTGAGCGGTACGGCTAGAAAAACCACACTGTGGCATTTGCGGTGTTCCCTTCATAAATACAACCACTGGGTTAGCTTTAACAATTTCATCAATACGTTCTAATACATCCATCTTTTCTACCTCAATTTATATAATATTGTCTCTGTCTCGATAATATATCCAGACAGCAAAAATCAGTTACTCCTAATATACCAGTTACACTCCACCTATACCAGAGTAAATCACTAGGTTATTAGTTTATCCCTAAATTTCTTCGTTACGGCTAACATGGGGCTATTCCTTACAATTTCAAGCTGTATCCAAATGTGTTTGAAACCACAATTCCAATAAAGCCAAATGCCACAACTTACTCCCCCGCAAAGCAGTAAAGTGCTGATCTGGCTCAGAAAGGAGTTTATCGACATAGGGGCGAGCAAAAATGCCCCGGTTTCGGCATGCCTGAGAATTCAGCGTGTCTTGCATAAAATCTAAAAACTCACCCCGCACATATTTTAGCGCAGGCATGGGAAAGTAGCCTTTAGGGCGATCAATAACGGCATCAGGAATTAAACCTCGTGAAATACGTTTAAGTACATCCTTGCCGCCTAAACCACTTTTTAAACCAAGCTTCATTTCCGGAGGCATTTTTGCCGCTAACTCAACCAATTGGTGATCCAAAAATGGTACACGCGCTTCAAGTCCCCATGCCATGGTCATATTATCAACTCGCTTCACGGGATCATCCACAATCAAGGTTGTGGTATCCATACGCAGAACACGATCAATAAACTCACTGGCCTTCGGCTGGCCAAGCAACTCGGCAATTTTTTTCGTCGTAAAATCTTCACCACGATAATCAGGCGTCACCATTTCTAAAAATTCATCATGACTGCGATCAAAATAATAACGGGCAAAGCGAGAAACGTCTGAACCATTTATATCTTTATGCATTTGTTCGAACCAGAAATAGCCGGCAAAGACTTCATCCGCACCTTGTCCACTTTGCACAACTTTAACTTGTTCAGAAACGCGCTCTGATAATAAATAAAATGCCACAGCATCCTGACCCACCATGGGTTCAGACATTGCGCTCACCGCATCGGGAATATGCGGTAACACTTCACTGTTTGATATGTGGTACTTATGATGTTTTGTTTTATAGCGCTCAACAATTTGATCCGAAAACTCAAACTCACTGCCCTTCTCTTCTGGCTGATCTTCAAAGCCAATCGAAAAGGTACGTAAATCTTTAACGCCTGCTTCGGCTAATAACGCAACTAACAAACTTGAATCTAAACCACCGGACAACAACACGCCAACGGGCACATCGGCAACATCAAGACGTTTACGTACGGCTTCACGCAGCGCATCATGAATTTGATCTGTCCATTCTTCATTTGATAAAGCGTGTTCAGAATCTGGGCGTGTTGCATCTAAGAACCAATAACGCTGTGTTTTTTCTTTACCATTAAGGTCCAGCGTCATCGTCGTTCCTGGTTCCAATTTACGGATACCGTTAACGATAGTACGTGGCGCAGGAACAACGGCGTGTAGTGAAAACTGATTATGCAACGATAAAGCATCAATCGACTTATCGATTTCGCCTGTTGCCAGCAACGCTTGCATGTTTGATGCAAAACGAAAATGTTCATTTGTTTTAGAAAAATAAAAAGGCTTAATCCCCATACGATCACGTGCAGCGAAAAGTTGTTTTTTATTTTCGTCCCAAATCGTAAAGGCAAACATACCGTGTAAATATTTCGGACAGTCCTCGCCCCACTTGTGATACGCTTTAATGATAACTTCGGTATCACCCTCACTTTGAAAGTTATAACCTTCTTTTATAAATTGCTTGCGTAACTCAGGGTAATTATAAATTGCACCGTTGAAAACTATCGTTAAGCCAAGCTCACGATCCACCATAGGTTGGTTTGAATGCGTACTTAAATCAATGATCGCTAAACGTCGATGACCAAAGGCAACGCGATCATGATGCCATGTGTCACCAAAATCAGGGCCACGTTTTTCAAGCTTCGGTAACATCGCTTTAACCACTTCAAGTGAAGCCGTTGATTTAAAGTTCAATTCACCACAAATTCCGCACATAAGTTCTCTTCTTTATTTGTTTATCGATCCAATACTCTCTTAATTATTTGAAAGAGAGGCACTATGAAACTTAACTACAGTTTTCCCCAACCACCACCACCGGGCGTTTTAATGGTTAAACGGTCACCCTGTTGAACATCAAGACAAACCTTGGAAGTTAACGGTTTATCATTTAATAAGTTTTGCCCACAGCCACCATTCAGTCCACCATTTGAACTCCAGGGAGGTGTTAAACGCCGTTCTGTTAACAGCGTGACGTTGGCGGGTTTTAAAAACTCAAATTCACGAATTAAACCTTCACCACCTTTGTGTAGACCTTCGCCACCCGAATGTTTACGAATAGCATATTGCTTTATACGTACAGGATAATTCGTTTCCATCACTTCGATGGGAGTGTTACGCGTATTAGTCATATGCGTTTGTACCGCATCAATACCATCGCTGGTTGAACCCGCTCCCATACCACCGCCCATGGTTTCATAATAATCCCAACCGTCAGTAATCGAGCCCATGGCTAAATTATTCATACTGCCATGACTTGCAGCAGGAATTTTATCTGGCAAAGCTTGTGCTAATGCTCCCATTATAACATCGACAATACGGGTACTGGTTTCCACATTACCCGCAGCAACGGCAGCAGGACGTTTTGCATTTAACAAGCAACCTTCTGGTGCTGTTAATGTTATCGGTCTAAATGTTCCCGCACAGGCAGGTGTTTGCTTTGGCATTAAACATCTAAAAACGTAATACACCGCGGCGGCGGCAACCGATAAAGGACAATTTATATTTCCAACGGTTTGTGCCGTGGTGCCATTAAAATCTACATGCACTTTATTCGCTTCAATGGTGATCGTGGTTGAAATATTTAAGTCAAAATGACCTAAACCATCATCATCCATCACATCGTTAAACCGATATTCACCATCTGGAATATCTCGAATCACACTTTGTGCTAAACGTTCAGCGTAATCATTCAAATCAGATAATGCAGTTAAGAAACTGTCTACACCTAGTGAAGTTAATAACGCAGTTAAACGTTTAACCCCCGCATTATTTGCACTCATCTGAGCCGAAAAATCACCTTGTGCTGCGCTACCACTACGAATGGCACTTAGAATCTCAGCCATAAACGCATTGTTCATTTTTCCTTGCTCAATTAAATGCGTCGGTGGAATGACCAAACCTTCTTCATTTAAATTTTTTGATAGCGGCATTGAGCCTGGTGAATCGGCACCGATGTCGGCATGGTGTGCACGGTTTGCTATAAAGGCCAGCAACCGGCCTTCAAAATAAACCGGTGCAATTAAGGTGATGTCAGGTAAATGTGTCCCACCTAGAAAAGGATCATTCACAATAACCATATCGCCTTCACGCCAATTTAATTGGCTCACAATGTCCTTCATTGCATAAGCCATACTGCCTAAGTGCACAGGAATATGTGCAGCCTGTGCACAAAGCTCGCCTTTGGCATCAAATACCGCACAAGAGAAGTCGAGTCGATCACGGATATTGGGAGAAAAAGCGGCACGTTGTAATACCGCGCCCATTTCATCAGACACGGCATTAAGACGACTGCTAAACAGACTGAGTTCGATACTGTTCAAAATTTAGGCTTTTAAGTCTTTATTTTTTAAAGGATATGAGCTGTATTGTAGCATTGTAAAGAATAAGATCTATTAATGGGGGTGCCAAGAATAGTAATACTGTAGTAAACTACTCGGCAATATTTACATCATTACACAAAAATAATTAGGGGAATTCATTATGAATCCATTATCGTCTGTAAAAGGCACTATCGTCGCTGGCTTCGTATTAGCAGCAATTATCATTTTCGCTGGCGGCATGAGCGGTTTTGACGCAATGAACGCTAAAGTTTGGTTCCACGTATTAGCGGGCGTAATTTGGATTGGTTTACTTTACTACTTCAACTTCGTACAAGTACCCGCTGTTGGCGCTGCATTAGCTGATTCAGATGGCCCAGGTCCTGCTGCAATCAACAAATATGTTGCTCCTAAAGCATTACTTTGGTTCCGCATGGCAGCAGCTGTTACTTGGTTGACGGGTATCGCAGCATTAGAAAGCCACCCATCAACAAGCACAATGGCTGCTTTCACTTTTGCTGAAGGTTCAGAAGTTATTGGTCTTGGTGCATGGTTAGGTACTATCATGTTATTTAATGTTTGGGTTCTTATTTGGCCAAACCAAAAGAAAATTCTTGGACTTGACGGTAAAGAACACGCTGCAGAAGATATTGCGAAAGCAAAAGTTGTTGCATTAATGGCTTCTCGTACAAACACTGTACTTTCTGTTCCAATGTTGCTTTGCATGGTTGGTTACGGACACGGACTTACTTTCTAATTAGAAAGCTTTAATCCGCAAAAAACCAGTCTCTACATAGAGACTGGTTTTTTTATGCCTTAACTTTTCGCTTCCTTTTCCCCCTTTTTATTGCCTCCCACTAAAAAAGTTTGACTGCCGGTATTTCCAACGATCAATGCTTGAAAAATGATCAAACCAAAGATACAATTGATAACGATTATCATTTTCAATTGGTTAACTAAATGATTCTCCGATCACTATTCGACTATTCTGAAACTTCAAAATGGCAATCAACCATGACATCTCCTAGATTCAAAAGCCTTATATCGCTCATGAAATCTAGTTTTTTCACGTTTTATAGCTTGGAATTTTATGAATCAACTTACATCCCCCATATCCTCACAATATCCGCAAGCGAATGAGCACATTTATAAACTCATTGAAAAACAACAGTATGGTGTTGAATATCAACCAATGATCTGTACAGCAAGCGGTGATATTTTAGGTTACGAAGCACTTGCTCGCTTTTACTCTCATAATAATGAGCTCGTCCCACCTCCAGTGGTTTTTGATTTATTGCACCATGACTTAAATCTTTTGCACAAAGTCGAGTTTGAACTCAAAAAGCTTCAAATTGATTATGCTCCTGATAGCAGCGAGCTATTCATCAATATTGATCCGCATGCCGTTAACAAAGCCGTCGACTTACATAACGAGCCAATAATTGAGCAATTACTTAATCATTCTAATCTTGTCATCGAACTCATTGAAAATAGTGACATACATGATGCCCGCGCAGCTTTAACGCTTCATAACGTATTAAAGGCCAAGGGAATACAAACCGCTTTAGATGATATTGGTGCTGAGCATTCCCTGTTGTCACTGGAAATTTTATCACTGGTTGATTTTTTGAAGTTTGATCTTAGTTGGATACAAAAATTAACAACACCGCGCTATGCATTTTTGTTTCGTTCAATTCTGGAGTTTGCACGCCAAAGTCATAAACCAAGCATTTTGGAAGGTATAGAAAATGACGAAATGCTTAATATTGCAAAAAAATATGATCTCGATCGCGTTCAAGGGTTTCATTACAGAAAGTTATTTCACTCAATAAAACCTTAAAATCGACTAAGTAAGCCAAACATTTATCATTAACCATGTATTTCAATACAATTTTAAGCATTAAGCACTATATTTGAGTCAAAAGATGCCAAATATTTGCTGATTTGCTCCTCAAGGGCTAAAATCAGCGTTTAATATGGCGGCCCGTCTTAAACAACGGGCTGCCTTTTTATTTCTGGCTCACAGATTTTGACTTGGTTTGGTATAACGGAATAAACAATGACTGATACATTAATGCACAACTACGCACCACTGCCTGTTACCTTTGAAAAAGGAGAAGGTGCTGTACTGTGGGATACCGAAGGTAAAACCTATTTAGATGCCTTGGCAGGTATTGCTGTTTGTGGTCTTGGTCATGCACATCCTGCTGTTACAAAAGCCATCTGTGAGCAAGCCGGTAGTTTAGTTCATACTTCAAACTTATATGGTATCGGCAAGCAACAAGCATTAGCCGACAAACTCACTTCATTATCCAATATGGATAACGTGTTCTTCAGCAATTCCGGTGCAGAAGCCAATGAAGCTGCGATTAAGCTTGCTCGTCTTTTTGGTCACAGTAAAAATATTGATCAGCCCGCTATTATTGTTATGGAAGGCAGCTTTCACGGCCGGACAATGGCAACTTTAACCGCAACGGGCAACAGAAAGATTCACGCTGGTTTTGAACCTTTAGTACAAGGATTTGTACGCGCGCCTTATAACGATATTGAAGCAATTAAAAATATTGCGAACAACAACTCAAATGTTGTCGCTATACTGGTTGAACCTATTACCGGTGAAGGTGGTATTAATATTCCCGCTGATGACTACCTTAATCAGATTCGTGAAATCTGTGATGCTAACGATTGGTTAATGATGCTTGATGAAATTCAAACCGGTGTTTGCCGGACAGGTCAATGGTTTGCTCATCAACATAGTGGAATCACGCCTGATGTTATGACTTTAGCGAAAGCATTAGGTAATGGTGTCCCTATTGGTGCTTGTTTAGCAAAAGGTAAAGCGGCAACATTATTCCAACCGGGTCATCATGGCTCGACGTATGGCGGCAATCCATTGGTAACATCAGCAGCACTCGCAGTTTTAGAAACATGTGAAAAAGATCAACTCAATGAAAGAGTAGCCTCACTTAGTGAAAAAATAGTTTCAGGCTTTAAAGAAAACTTAAAAGATACTGATGCTGTTATTGAAGTTCGAGCGAAGGGTTTAATGATTGGCATACAGCTCGACCGCCCCTGTGCAGAGCTGGTTAAAATGGGACTTGATGCAGGCATTTTAATTAATGTTACTGCAGGTGATGTTGTGCGTTTATTACCACCTCTTATTATTACTGATGAACAAGCAGAACAAATTGTAACTACCGTTAGCGAACTTATTCATAAGTTTGTCGTATAACTTTTAATTTTTAAGAAGACTATTATGACTCAACATTTTCTTACACTAATGGATTTAGATAAGGCGGCTTTAAATCAGCTTATCACCCGCGCCATTGAACTTAAGGCGATACAAAAGTCTGGCGAAATTTATGAGCCTCTTAAAAATAAAGTACTAGGAATGATTTTTGATAAATCATCTACTCGTACCCGCGTTTCTTTTGAAACAGGTATGGCGCAATTTGGTGGTCACGCAATATTCCTTTCTCCTCGCGATACTCAGTTTGGACGTGGTGAACCGGTTGAAGACAGTGCGCGCGTATTATCGCGCATGGTTGATTGCATTATGGTAAGAACATTTGATCATGAGATGCTGGAAACCTTTGCTGAATACTCTAATGTTCCGGTAATTAATGCCCTAACCGATATGTATCACCCTTGCCAGTTACTTGCAGACATGCAAACCTATTTTGAACATCGCGGAGACATTACGGGAAAAACCGTAACGTATATCGGTGATGGAAATAATATGTGTCACTCTTATATGAATGCGGCTCGTCAATATGGTTTTACGTTAAACATTGCCGCTCCCGAAGGCTATGATCCTGATGCCGAACTTTTAAACGAAACGGAAGATCACGTGAATGTTTTCCGTGATCCCAAGCAAGCGATGGATGGTGCACATATGGTCACAACAGATGTGTGGGCAAGTATGGGACAAGAAGAAGAGCAAGCCATTCGTGAAAAAGCCTTTGTCGACTACCAGGTAAATGATGAATTGATGGCCATTGCAGACAAAGATGCTGTATTTATGCATTGCCTACCTGCACACAGAGAAGAAGAAGTCAGTGCTTCTGTTATCGACGGACCGCAAAGCGTAGTCTGGGATCAAGCCGAAAATCGTTTGCATGCCCAAAAAGCATTACTCGAGTTATTAATGACAAAAAAATAAGCTAGTCTATACTTACTATGACTTTAACCTGTATTTCTAAATTAAAGTGACGTTCAAAATTATGCTAAAGCAGTTTATTTTATTTTTCTTTCTTATTCCCCTTCACCTCTCAGCAAGCCTGGCCGCAGAGCTTGAAGATGGCTTCCAAGCTTTTACCGCAGGAAACTACGAACAGGCGTTGCGTTTGTGGCTACCCATCGCAGAAAAAGATAATGCTGATGCTCAATATAACTTAGGTATCTTGTACCAAAAAGGTTTAGGTGTTGAAAAAAACCCTAAAACAGCTTTCATTTGGTATAAACGTGCCGCAGCAAATGGCCATACTGACGCGATGTATAATCTTGGCATCATGTATGACAAAGGTCGCGTCGTTTATCGCAGTCCAAAAGATGCGACTAAGTGGTGGAAAAAAGCCGCTGAGCTTGGCAATGCTTCCGCACAGTTTAATATTGCTGTTGAATATTTCTATGGTCGTACTTTAGGTAAAAATGTTCCTCTCGCCATAAGTTGGTGGAAAAAATCAGCACGACAAGGAAACAAAGACGCACGGGCAGCTTTATATAAAACATATAGCGAAGGTTTATATGGAACAAAAAAAGACATGGAAGAAGCTAATCGCTGGAAATAAAAAAGCCCTGTTAAAATAACAGAGCTAAAATGATAGCACTTGCTGCTACCTTGTTTTGCCTGATTTTTATAATGAGATTGATAACATCCTTGTTATCCTTATCTTCCATGTGTTCATTTTATTTATCAGCTTAGAACTTATAAATTAAACCAGCTGATATTGATGATGGGTTACCACCATTAATAGTTTTAACTTCATCACCGTGTCCACCATCAACCGCCTGGAACTTGGCATTAGCATCATTATCAGTAGCGCCATAAGCAACATAAACCTGTGCTTTTTTATCAAGTTTGTGGAATAAACCAAGGCTC
>Ga0316207_10001764_pt1 | contig 24895 bp, 17 predicted proteins | sample 6weekpyrite_MG_FD_204943 | JGI IMG/M metagenome (GOLD analysis project Ga0316207, IMG submission 204943) | Microbial mat bacterial communities from mineral coupon in-situ incubated in ocean water Damariscotta River, Maine, United States -... | ecosystem: Environmental > Aquatic > Marine >... | reverse complement strand
TGAGCGCGAAGCAGTCGAAGGGTTAAGCTTGACTTGCTAAATACTCATCGTAAGTACCAGCAAAATCAACATAACCCTCTTTGGTTATTTCAATAATACGTGTGGCTATGGTAGAAACAAATTCACGATCATGACTAACAAATAATAATGTGCCTTCATAGCTCTCTAGTGCCATATTCAATGATTCGATTGATTCCATATCCATGTGGTTAGTTGGCTCATCCAATACTAAAACATTAGGGTTTTGCATCATCAGTTTACCGAAAAGCATACGGCCTTTTTCACCACCAGAAAGTACGCTTACCATCTTTTTAATATCGTCAGCAGAGAAAAGTAAACGTCCTAAGTAACCACGGACGGCTTGTTCATCATCATTAGGTTGGCGCCATTGACTCATCCACTCAAATAAAGTCATGTCAGTTTCAAATTCGTATTCATGATCTTGCGCGTAATAGCCAATATTGACGTTTTCAGACCAAGTGAATTCACCAGAAGTTGCTTCATAGCCCACTTCATTCATTAAAGTACGTAAAAAGGTGGTTTTACCTATACCATTTTCACCAATAATAGCGACACGTTCGCCAACTTCTATTAAGGCAGATATATCTTTAAGGATATGAGCATCTTCGAAGCTTTTGTTTAGTTTATCTAATACTAGGGCATTACGGAAAAGTTTCTTTTCTTGGTTAAAGCGAATAAACGGGTTGCTACGACTTGACGCTTTCACTTCTTCAAGCTGAATTTTATCAATACGTTTAGCGCGTGATGTCGCTTGTTTGGCTTTAGATGCATTAGCCGAAAAACGGGCAACGAATGCTTGTAACTCACCAATCTGTGCTTTTTTCTTAGCATTATCAGCTAATAAACGCGCGCGAGCTTGTGTTGCTGCTAGCATGTACTCGTCATAATTACCGGGGTAAACGCGTAGCTCACCATAATCTAAATCAGCCATGTGGGTACAAACACTGTTTAAAAAATGTCTATCATGAGAAATAATGATCATTGTTGAATTACGTTCGTTCAAGGTTTCTTCTAACCATTGAATCGTGTGAATATCTAAGTTGTTGGTTGGCTCATCAAGCAATAAAATATCAGGATCAGAAAACAAAGCTTGGGCAAGCAGAATACGTAATTTATAGCCTGGTGCTATTTCGCTCATTAAGCCATAATGTTGCTCGACAGAAATACCAACACCAATTAATAACTCCCCAGCGCGTGATTCAGCACTGTACCCGTCCATTTCAGCATATTCAGATTCTAAATCGCCTACCTTCATACCATCAGCTTCGCTCATTTCAGGCAAGGCATAAATACGATCGCGTTCTTCTTTTACCGCCCAAAGCTCAGTGTGCCCCATAATAACGGTGTCGATAACACTGTATTCTTCAAAAGCGAACTGATCTTGACGCAACTTACCTAAACGCTCACCAGTATCAAGATTAACATTGCCAGAGGTTTGCTCTAAATCGCCACCTAAAATCTTCATAAAGGTTGATTTACCACAGCCATTTGCGCCAATTAAACCATAGCGGTTACCGCCACCAAATTTCTGTGAAATGTTTTCAAACAGTGGCTTGGCGCCAAATTGTTGGGTGATGTTGTTTGCTGCTAACACGTTATTTATCCTTTGTTTCTGTTGTGAACTTTAGCTTTATTTGACTTACGCTTACTAGAGTTTGTATCACTTTTAGTATTTTGATTTGAACTATTAAATTGATCGTTGCTAAAGCGCGTTAAGCCCTTATTTGTGGGGTGACGGTTCGCTTTAGGTTTTTGCTTGTTGTTTCTACTTTGTCCTGGGCTGGTTTTATTGCCTTTGCTGTTATTTTTGCCTTGTCGCTTATCATAGCCTTGAGCACGTTGCTCATTACGGGTTTCTCTTGGCACTAAACAGTTTGGCGCAGAGCCAATTAGTTTACTTAAGCCCATTTTGGTTAATGCTTTACGTATTTCTGGCCAGTTATTGGCGTCGTGATAGCGCAATATTGCTTTATGCAAGCGTCTTTGTATGGTGCCTTTAGGTACAGACACTGTGCCATCCTCTTTTGCCAAATTTTTACTGGTAATATTCCGCAATGAGTTTAGCTCAGTATGGTAAAGTGTCGTAGCATTAGCGAGTGGTGAGGGATAAAAATTTTGCACCTGATCTAACTTAAAGTTATTTTCTTTAAGCCATAATGCTAAATTGACCATATCTCGATCGGTTGTGCCCGGATGTGCGGAAATGAAATAAGGGATTAAATACTGTTTTTTACCGGCAAGCTTAGAGTAATGATCAAACATTTCTTTAAATTTGTCATAACTGCCCATGCCCGGTTTCATCATATTATTTAATGGACCTTCTTCGGTGTGCTCTGGCGCTATTTTTAAATAACCGCCAACATGGTGACTGGCTAATTCTTTAACGTAGTCAGGATCTTGTATGGCTAAATCGTAACGAACGCCTGAAGCAATCAGTACTTTTTTTATGCCTTTTACTTTTCTCGCCTTGCGATAAAGCTCAATAGTAGGCGTATGATCCGTATCTAAATGACCACAAATGGTTGGCCAAACACATGAGGGTTTTCTACAGGTTGCTTCAGCTTTTTCACTTTTGCAATTAAGCTGATACATATTGGCAGTCGGGCCGCCTAAATCAGAGATTACACCAGTAAAACCGGGTACTTTTTCTTTAATATCTTCAATTTCAGCGATAATTGACTCATGAGAGCGAGATTGAATAATGCGACCTTCATGCTCGGTAATAGAACAAAAAGTACAACCGCCAAAGCAGCCTCGCATAATGTTAATAGAGGTTTTGATCATCTCATAGGCAGGAATTTTTGCTTTGCCATAACTAGGATGTGGCACGCGCTGATAAGGTAAACCAAACACACCATCCATTTCATCTTGCGACAATGGTTTAGCGGGTGGATTTAACCAAATAAGTCGGTTGCCATGGCTTTGTACTAACGGCTTGGCTGATGTTGGGTTAACTTCTTGATGAAAAATTCGAGAGGCATGAGCATACATCACTTTATTATCTTTTACTTGCTCAAAGGTCGGTAAATTAATGTAAGTGTTTTCCCAAGGTTTTGCTTTTTTTTCCCAACTTTTATTGCGGGTATAACTGCTTTTAGTATCGCTAGCACGAGGAACGGTAATATTAACTACTTGCGCTGTTTTTGTTACATCTTTAGATGCATCAAGCACTGTCATTTGCGATTCATTATCACTACAAGTACTCGGCGTAATCTCATCATAAGGATTAGGAATAGCATCAATCTTGCCAGGCCTATCAATATCGCGAGAATCTATGCCTTGCCAACCTGGAAGGGCTTGGTTAGATAAAAAGGCGCTACCACGAACATCAGTAATTTTTTTTACATCTTCGCCATTGGCAATACGATGAGCAATTTCAATTAATGGTCGCTCAGCATTGCCATAAATCAATAAATCGGCTTTTGAGTCGAATAGTACAGAGCGGCGAACTTTGTCAGACCAATAATCGTAATGAGCGATACGGCGCAAACTTGCTTCTATGCCGCCAATAACAACGGGTACACCTTTAAATGCTTCTTTACAGCGTTGAGTATAAGCAGTAACGGCTCTGTCTGGGCGTTTTCCGCCTTCGTCATTTGGGGTATAGGCATCATCATGGCGCATTCTTCGTTCAGCCGTGTAACGGTTGATCATTGAGTCCATGTTGCCAGCGGTTACGCCAAAAAATAGATTAGGTTTGCCCAGTTGCATAAAGGCATCTTTTGACTTCCAGTCAGGTTGGGCAATAATGCCAACTCGAAAACCTTGCGACTCTAGCATTCTGCCAATAATTGCCATGCCAAAACTGGGATGATCAACATAAGCATCACCAGTAACGAGTATAATGTCACAGCTATCCCAACCTAATGCGTCCATTTCTTTGCGAGACATAGGTAAAAATGGCGCGGTGCCGTAACACTCAGCCCAATATTTGGGATAGTCGAATAAGGCTTGTGACTGTGTATGGCTCATGGCTCGCTCAATATTTATTTACATGGGTTTAAACAACCCTACAAAAAGTAGGCGCGCGATTATAGCAAAAAGCAACGCATTTATCTAAAGGTATCTATTTTTCTCATGGTTGATTGTATTGGTTGAAGGTATGGGTATGTTTCATTTACAAATAAATTGTATACAATTTTGCTTTGTTTATTTACATCCACAATTTCATTTGCTCTAATCAGTTCACAAAATATTTATCTTAGAGCAAAGTACATGAAATTAACCTTGATCAGTAGCGCATTAATTGCTGCTTTTACTTTAACGGCGTGTAATAACGAACAAAATAAAACTAATGAGCCGAGCCAGAGTAAACCTGTCGCTGTGACTCAAACAACGTCAACTAAACAAGATAATAAAAATTTAGAAGTGCTTTATAAACAAGCCACACAAATATTGTTTAAACAAAGAGCCCTTGAAGCAACAATGTATGGTTTGTCGAGCAAAGATGTTGGTAAAGAATTTAGCAGTCAACAAGAAGTTTTTAATCCAAAAAATGAAGCGCAATTACGTCAGCAATTAGCTAAGTTATCAAAACAAATTAGTGAGTTTGTTTTATCTCAGCCTTCAAAGTCTGATATTGATAACCAGCAGGTAATGGCAGGGTTGACGCGTTATTTTGCAGGGCATGCAGATTTTAATATAGGCTATATTGACGTTTGGATGGGCTTATCGCCATTTATCGTTAATCAAATCAATGGTCCTTTAATAGATATCCCTCGTATTATGCAAAATGATCAGCCTATTACTAACGAGCAGGAAGCACTTAATTATATTGCTCGCTTAGAAAAATTTGATCAACTTATTGCTAGTATAGAAAAGAAGCTTGCCTTTGATACTGAACAAAACTGGTTACCACCTAAAAGTACACTTGATGGTGCTATTCGTTATTTAAGCGGCTTTACCAGTGCAGCGCCAAAAGATCATGTTTTTGTAACTGCATTTAGTGACAAAATTAATAAAGTTGCTACCTTAACAAGTGAACAAAAACAAAAATTAATTAATCAAGTGGTTAAAACAGTGACTGAGGTTGTTTATCCTGCTTATCAGTCAATGACTAAAACAGCGCAGCAGTTATCACCTAAAGCACGTAGCGAAGCAGGTGTTTGGGCACAGCCTAATGGCGAGAAATATTATCAAGATGCCATTCAACAACTAGGCGATAGCGCACTTTCTGCCGATGAAATTCATCAACTAGGGTTAGATGAAGTTAAGCGCATTAGTGCTGAAATGGATGCAATTTTACGTAGTGAAGGTTATAAACAAGGCACAGTTGGTGCAAGAATGGTAGCACTTAACGACGAGCCTCGTTTTTTATACGAAGACTCTCAAGCAGGCCGTGAGCAATTATTGTCAGACTTGAATGGCTATATTAATGAAATTACTCAAAAAATGGCGCCTGTGTTTAAAACTAAACCCAGTTATCAAGTAGAAGTACGCGCTTTTCCTGTTGAAATTCAAGACGGCGCACCGGGAGGGCAGTACAGTCCTCCAGCAGTTGATGGCTCAAAACCGGGCATTTATTGGATTAACTTACGCGACATGAAAGCCAACCCTAAATTTGGCTTAAAAACCTTAACCTATCATGAGGCGAACCCTGGGCATCATTGGCAGGTTGCGTTAAATATGGATCAAGATTCTTTACCATTTCTACGCCGCATTGCCCCCTATAACGCTTATGCAGAAGGCTGGGCACTTTACTCTGAAAAAGTTGCTAGTGAACTTGGGCTTTATGAAAATGATCCCTTTGGTAATTTAGGTCGTTTACAAGCAGAATTATTTAGAGCCGTGCGCTTGGTGGTTGATACTGGCATGCATCACAAGCGTTGGACACGAGAGCAAGCTATTGCGTATATGAGTGAGCAAACTGGCTCTGCTGAGTCTGATGTCATTGCAGAAATAGAGCGCTATATCACATGGCCAGGACAAGCTTTAGGTTATAAGCTAGGTATGCTGAAAATTTTATCATTACGTGAACAAGCTAAAACGCAATTAGGTGATAAATTTGACTTAGCTGATTTTCATGATGTGGTATTACTGGGAGGCGCTGTGCCTATGGTTGTACTAGAGCGTAATGTAAATCAGTGGGTTAAAAAACAGTTATAATGAAATAGTTACAAGTTACAAGTTACAAAAAGCCACCAAGGTTAATATACTGGTGGCTTTTTTTGCCTAAAAAATCAATGTAAAATACGTTGCTTTAACAACACACATTGAGTTTTGCCTACGCAGGCAGAATTTTCTAATTGCGCTATTTCTTCATGCTTAAAGTCAGTATTTGATAATATAACCGCAGAGCAGTTACCCTTACTTAACACAGATTTTATTTTTTCCAAATATATTTGAGTATCAGCACTGACGACACTTTTAAAATTTACCATTAGTATTTTTGTTACGTCAATATCATGTACTTTGGCGAGTTGTTCTATTGAACTTTCTTCTGGATTAATAAATAAAACCCATTTTTTTTCTTGTTTATGTTGTTGGCATATATGCGCGTATTGATTTGATAGTTCACCGTTGTCGCTAACATTTGTGAATTGTAACCAGTGAGTGCTTGATATAGCGTTAGTATTACTAAATTCATTTATCTTGTTGATATTATTGTCTTTTAAGTTGTACATAACGAGTTGCCTTCACACTTGATTAAATAAAATAGATATACTGTATAAATCTACAGTATATCTATTTTGTGTGATATTCAAGCATTATTTTTAATTTAAATGAGATGAACCTATACATTTACTTTTATCATATAAAATTTTGGCTGTTGAAATACTCGATGGCACTCACATATCATGGGCCATTGATTATGTTTTTATAATAGTATTTAGGCACAGTATATGAAAATTGAAGTAAGTTTACTGGAAGGGCAGCAGTTACAAGCCAGTTTTGGTGAGCATAAAATAACGAGTGATCAAAGTGTTAACGCAGGCGGCAGTGCTGAGCACCCAGAGCCGTTTGATTATTTTTTAGCTAGTATGCCGTTATGCGCTGCTTTTTATATGCGAAAATTTTGTCAACAACGCGATATTAGTACTGATGGTTTGAAAATTGTGCAAAACAATGAAAATATTTCTGAAGATGATCATTACAAGAAAAAAATAATCCTAGAAGTTACTCTGCCAGAAGGATTCCCTAAAAAGTACAATAAAGCTATGCTTGCTGCGGCTAATACTTGTACGGTTAAAAAGGTTATTCAGGCAATGCCCGAATTTGATATAAGTATCGTATAGTTTTCTATTGCTTCATTAAATGTGGCATTTTACTTTGCCACTTACTTAAAATTTTTTGATAACCACCATCTTGATGCATATTAGCTAAACTGGTTTTTAGTTTTTTAATGATGTTTTTGTCGGTATTAAGGTTGCACGCTAAAAAAAAGTTTAAAGATAAACTTTCAACTTCAATAACACGTTGTAATAATTCGGTGGAAACACCTGCTAGCTTAGCTCGGTGTGGAATTGTAATGTCATCGGCAACTATAAAATCTATTTCTGGTCTAGAAACTAATAAATTGATGAGCGAATTAGTACTTTCTAACACATACAGATTTATATTTTCAGTTAAGCCAATATCTAACATACCTAGATGTGTTACATCGTTTCGGTTAACTGCGGTAATGTAATGTTTTAAATCTTCAAGAGTTTTAATTTCTCTACTGTGTTTATTACTTTTTAAGGCCCAAACCACGGCATTGTTTTTTTCTGTAACAGGTCCTATCCACTCAAACAGTTTTTCCCTACTGGGGATTCTAGCTATAGAAAAAATACAATGGTTAGCTTTTTTTAAAGCCAAGTTATATGTTCTTACCCATGGATAACCATGTAAGCTGTAATTTATATTTGCCCGCCTCACTACTTCTAAAATAACTTCTGTCGAAAAACCAGTAACTGAAGAGTCTTCTGCTATTATTTGATAAGGCGGTAAGTGCTCGGTAACAAAGGTAACTTGAGTTTGGTTTGCAAAACTTTTGTTGTTTAAGAAAATAACAGCGAGTATGGCAAAAGTATATTTTTTCATATCGAAGATCTGTTACCAAATGATAATTTATAAAGTTAAGCATAACTTGCTTAAATAAAACCGTCCATTTTTTTCATTTTTTGACAAAATTAGTCAACAAAGCGCCACGCAATAAAACGACTGATTTTTTGTCCTTGCGCCATTTTTACCACTTTAAATTCTGAGACTTTCGCTTTTTTTAGCGCGAGTTTTAGTGCTGATAAATGATCTTTTTTAGACACTAAGCAGGTAAACCATAATACTTGCTCACAATAGTGCTTACTTTCTTTGATCATTTGCTTAATAAATGCTACTTCACCACCTTCACACCAAAGCTCAGCTTTTTGACCACCAAAGTTGAGTGTTTTAGTATTTTTATTATCACTTGATTTGTTCAAGTTCTGCCATTTTTTCTTTGTACCAGTACTACCATCAGCCAAGGACTTGTGAAAGGGCGGATTGCATAGTGTCAAATGATAATATTCATTTGGCTTGATGATGTTATCAAAGATACTTTTACTGTTTTTTTGTAACCGGCACTGAATATGATTGGCAATATTTTTATTCGCATTAATATTGATGTTTGCGGCTTTTATTGAAATAGGATCTATATCAGAAGCAACAAAATGCCAACCGTACTCACGAGCGCCTAAAATAGGGTAAATACAGGTAGCACCTGTGCCAATATCAAGTACAGATATTTTCTCTTTAATAGACTCTTTGTTTATTAAATCAGCAAGGTAGTGAATATAATCAACTCGTCCGGGAATAGGTGGGCACAAATAGCCTTGAGGAAAATCCCAGTTTTTTATTTGATAATGACTCTTTAATAGCGCAGTGTTTAATGTTTTTACTGCATTGTTATTGCTAAAATCAATGGTACTTTGCTGATTGTATTTGTTTACTATTATAAAAGCAGAAAGAGCAGGGTGAGCTTTAACAAGCGCTTTAAAGTCATAACCCTTGCGATGTTTGTTGCGGGGGTGTAATGCTACTTTAGTTGTCATTACTTAGGCTTAATACCAATTTTAAAATAGCCATTGCTGGTAAATTGCACGCATTCGCTGCGTTTTTTACCGATAAGAATTGGGCCATCATCCATAAACAAAAAATTCTTCCAGCAGCGTTTAAATACCGCCCATGTTGTTTCGATAACATGGTCACGGCTTGAGCAGTAATATACAACAGTATTATTATCCCAATTATTGTGATTAGCAATTAGTTCGGGCAACTCCTTTTCATTACTATCCCAAATACCTTCCCATTTACCTTGTTCGCCCCAATTACTTTTATCAAACGGCCAATCACCTTTTTTGAAAAAGTCAGGGTGATCTACTTGGCGGCTAATAAAAGTGTCCCACAAAACATTAGCTCTGTCTTTTGCCATGGGTTTAATTTTAATTAAATCAGACTCATCAATAGGTAAGCTTTTATGTTTGAAAATCCAAGCATTTTTTAATTGTTCTAGTGGGGTGTAACTCATGAATAGACTCTGAAATATGAAAAATAAAACTAAGTGGGTAAATTATACTTGGATCTACTTGTTTTGAAAGTAGATTAAAAATTACTGTTTACTTTTAATTTCTAACACGTAAAGTTATGGGTGATAACAGTGTTTTTTGCTACACTTTATATAGCCATTTACTCGTAATATGAAGAGTCTATTCATTCATGGGGTTAAGCATTGATAGCTTTAGTCATTATAAAAGATGTTGTAATAAGGGAGCAAACATCTAAAACGCTGGAAGCAAATAATATATCTGTAGTTCAGGCTGCTAATAGCGAAATTGCGGTTGATGTACTAAGAACAAGCCAAGTTGATCTTGTTATTACTGAAGTTGACATAGGTACTGTTGATGGCTGGCGTTTGGCGCGTTTCATTCGAACCGGCATTCTTAGCTCCCATGAAAATTTGCCTATTATTTTAATAGCCGATAATTATTGTGAGCGAATCGCTGAAACTACCGCGCGAATGTTCGATATTACCCGTGTTATTACCTATTCTGAGCTAGATTTAATTGTTGACGTAGCAACACAAGCGACCCAAGGGGTTAATTGCTTGAACGTGCTACCACGCATATTAGTTATTGAAGATACCCAAGATACCGCTAACCTTGTTGAACGAATGCTTAAAAACAAGTTTGTTATTGATTTAGCTGAAAATGGACTTGTTGGTATTGAAAAATTCAAACAAAATAGTTATGACCTTGTTTTACTTGATATCATGATGCCAGGTATGACAGGCGATGAAGTTTTAGAGGTTTTAATTGAGCTGAACCCGCAACAAATTATAATCGCAATGACGGCTCACGGCACCATAGATTTAGCCGAGCTAATGTTAACTAAAGGGGCTGCTGACTATATACAAAAACCTTTTAAAGCCGAACAATTACGAAAAATTTGTGACATAGCCGCTAAACGAGAAGATTTTTTAATTTCACATCAACAGTTCTCATCAAAAAGCTTGGCATTAGCAAACGAACAGCAAAAATATAGCTCATTATCAAAAACTCATTATCGCGTACTCGATAGCCTTAACAGTATTGTTATAGAAATATCATCTTCAGGTCGTATCACTTTTCTAAATAAAGCTTGGCAAAAAAATACGGGATTTATGGTTTCTGAATCCCTTGGTAAAGAGTTTGTCCATTATATTTCAGAAAACAGTAGCTATGCGAAACAATATATTAATGAGTCTTTTGAAAAGCTGTTATCAGGAAGTGTTACTCAAGAGAGCGTAGAGTTAAAATTAAATAAGAAAAACCAAAATAGTTTTTGGTGTGAAATAAATTTATCTCCTCACTTTGATGAAAATCAACAGTTAATAGGTGTTTCAGGCACTATTGACGATATTAGTGTGCGTAAAAAAGCAGAAAAGCGATTACGTCATGTTGCTTTGCATGACTCGTTAACTAATATTCATAATCGTTATTATTTTGATAATGAGTTACGTAATATCGCTAACACAGCAATACGCGCAAATGTTGAGCATTCTTTGCTCTATATAGACTTAGACCACTTTAAAGTTATTAATGATTCTCAAGGACATAAGCAAGGGGATTTAGTACTCAAAGAAATTGCTCGCTTATTAAAAGAAAGAACCAGAGCAAGTGATGTGCTTGCGCGAATAGGCGGTGACGAGTTTGCAATGCTGTTAACAAATACTACAGTTGCTGACGCAAAAAAAGCGGGGCTAGAAATATGCCAAGTTATCGCCAATTCAAGCTTTAGGTTTGCAGAGCAAGTTTACAAGGTAAGTTGTAGTATTGGCGTTTCTGCTATAAATGCTACAGAGCAAAGCAGTGAAATTTATTTACAGCAAGCGGATATTGCCATGTTCGCAGCAAAAGAAAAAGGTCGAAATAGAGTTCATGTTTTCGATGAAAAAGATAAAACAACAGATGGCCTAAAACAAAGTTTTGAGTGGGTTCAAAAGGTACAGCAGGCGCTTTTAGAAGATAATATCACGCTACATTTTCAACCCATTATTGATGTTAATACCCGTGAAACTGAATGCTATGAGGCGTTAGTTCGGTTAATGGTTGATGGCAAAATGGTCTTTCCTGATAGTTTTATTCCTTCCCTTGAAAAAGCTGAAGATATGAGCTTACTCGACCGACATGTTATTAGTAAAGCGCTAAGCTTGATGAAACAAAATCCTATTCTAAAAAGAGTTGCCATTAATTTGTCCGCACAGGCATTTACTGATGATCGCTTATTTTCATTTATCGCTGAAAAATTAACGCGTTATGAAATAGACCCCGCAATGGTGATTTTTGAATTAACTGAAAGTGCAAGTCTTGCCAATATAACTGGCACCCAACGTATGGTTAATGGATTAAACGATATTGGTTGTCATTTTTCTATAGATGACTTCGGTACTGGTTTTAGTACCTTTGCTTATTTAAAACAAATTCCTGCCGGCAGTGTTAAAATTGACGGCTCTTTTGTTAAAGACATGGTCAAAGATCCTATTGATGCAGTGTTAGTAAAAGCCATAAATGATACTGCACATGCACTTGGAAAAAGCACAGTAGCTGAATTTGTTGAAGACGCTGAAATTTTGGAAAAATTAGCAGAGCTAGGTGTAGATTATGCGCAAGGCTACCATATTAGTAAGCCGATGAGCATAGAAGAAATTATTGAAAAAGCTAAAAATAACAGTACAGCAGCTTAGTAAAGTATTGTTCATTAAAATGTATAACATTAAAAGGTGCTACATGACAAAAATAAAACCTCTTTCATTAGCAATACTCCTTGCTTTGGCTACGTCTGCGTCTGCTAATGAAGAATTTAGTGATACCGAAGGTGATGATTATTATGATGATTTTTACGGTAGTGAAGAAATGGTTGAAATTGCTACTGGTATTAAAACTCAAATTTATAAAGCGCCTGCAGTGGCTAATGTATATACAGCAGAAAAAATAAAAAATATGGGGGCAATGGATATAGATGATGTGCTTGAAACTGTCCCAGGTTTGCATATATCTCGTTTCTCTAATACTTATTTGCCTATTTATACTTTTCGAGGCGTGCATAGTAAATATAATCCACAAGTTTTAATGTTAATAAATAGTATACCGATCACTAATGCATTTTTAGGCAATAGAAATCAGAATTGGGGAGGTATGCCTGTTGAAGCTATTGCTAGAATCGAAGTGATTCGTGGACCAGGATCTGCCGTTTATGGTGCAGATGCATTTTCAGGCGTTATAAATATCATTACTAAAAATACAGATGATATTAAAAAGAATGGAGTTGGTGTACGAGCTGGTAGTCTTTCAACTCAAGATGCTTGGTTAACAGTAGCAGGAAGTAACAATGATCTTAAATACTCAGCTGTTCTAGAATATCATAAAACAGATGGCTCAGAGCAAATAATAGAAACAGATGCACAAACTCGTTGGGATAATATTTTTGGTTCATCAGCATCTTTAGCGCCGGGGCAAGTGAGTTTAGGTACTGAAAATATTGATTTTCGTGGTGAATTAAATTATTTGGACTGGACACTCAGAGCGGGATTACAAAAACGTGAAAATTTAGGCTTAGGTACTGGGTTAGCTGGTGCATTAGATCCAGGAGCTAATAAAGCTAGTGAAAGAAAGAACTTTGATTTGAGCTATAGTCATCAGTTTTCCAATGATTGGCAGTTAGATGCTCAAGTTAGCTATTTAGATACTAGTCAGGATATTGATCAATATTTGATTTTTCCTAAAGGGGCTTTTGGTGGCGCGTTTCCTAATGGCTTTATTGGCAACCCAGAAGTGTGGGAGAGGCATACTAGAGCAAGTGTTACCGGACTTTATAGTGGCTTAGAAAATCATACAGTAAGAGTTGGTAGTGGTTACCGGAAAGGAGATATGTACAAAACTAAAGAAACTAAAAACTTTGGTTTAGGGCCTGATGGTAATCCAATTGATCCTACGGGTCCACTAGTTGATGTATCAGACAGCCCTTATGTTTTCCTAAAAGAAAGAGATAGAACTAATACTTATGCATTTATTCAAGATGTATGGAACTTCTCTAATGACTGGGAGCTAACGGCTGGTTTACGGTATGATGATTATTCAGACTTTGGCAGTACCACCAACCCACGTTTAGCTTTGGTTTGGTCAACTACCTTAAATCTTTCTACTAAATTACTTTATGGAAAAGCATTTCGAGCACCATCATTTGCTGATACTGGTAATATAAATAACCCTATAGCGTTGGGTAACCCGAACTTAAAACCAGAAGAGATGGAAACAATAGAGCTCTCTTTTAATTATCATCCTCAATCAGACTTCGGTGCAGTGGTCAGTTTCTATAATTATAAGTGGACTGATATTATCCAGTTTATTCCAGATGAAGGGCAATCATCTTCAACAGCACAAAACTTTGGAGAACAAGTCGGCTACGGAGCTGAAATTGAAGTAAATTGGTTAATCACTAATTCATTGAATTTAACTAGTAATTATAGTTGGTCTAAAGCAACAAATAATGATACCAATCAAGATGTGGCATTTGTTCCAGGAAGTCAGTTTTACCTACAACTTGATTGGAAAATACAAGACGATTTGTCGGCTAATGTGAAAAATAATTGGGTTATGGGGCGTGAACGAGATAGTACCGATTTAAGAGATAAAGTAGACGATTATATTATGACTGATCTAAGCCTACGCTGGCGATTGAGCAACGTTAACGTGGAGCTAACCTTAATTGCCAGAAATATTTTCGATGTAGATGCCAGAGAGCCCTCACTCAATAATGGTGCAGTGGTTAATATTATTAATGACTTACCTCTGCAAGAGCGTACTTTCTTTGGTGAGTTAAGGTATGAATTTTAATTATCAATGGGCAATGACACGGTAAATGTTGCCCCTTGCTCTAACTCACTTTGAACTTTAATAGCGCCATCCATCAACTCGACAAAACGTTTTGATATCGCTAATCCTAAGCCTGTGCCGCTAAATTTTCGCGCTTGGCCAGAATCTACTTGCCTAAATTCGTCAAAAATATAGCTTTGTTGCTCTGGTGATAAACCAATACCTGTATCTTTAATTTCAAAGTGTAGATAACTGTTATCGTTATAAATAGTTAACGTAATCTGTCCGTTTTTAGTGAATTTACACGCATTACTTAATAAGTTGAGTAGCACTTGTTCTAACTTTTCTTTATCAGTAAATATACGCGCTACAGTATTATTTTTCTCAATGGCGAATTGATTTTCATTTATTTGTGCTAATGGTGTAATGGTATCACTTAGGTTGACTAAAATGCTTTCAAGGGAAACATCCGTTTTGTTTACTTCTATTTTGCCAGACTCTATTTTAGCTAAGTCGAGTAAGCTATTGATTAATATTAATAAACGCTGAGAGTTTTTTGATATTTTATCCATGTCTTCAATTAAATCAAAGTTTGCTTCTAATTCTAACTCTTCTGTCACTAGTTCACCGTAGCCAATAATTGATTGAATTGGCGTGCGCAATTCATGGCTCATGTTCGCCATAAATTCAGATTTATGCCGACTGGCATTTAAGGCAGCATCGCGAGCGTCAACCAATTCAGCGGTTCTGATGTCAACTTCTTTTTCAAGTTGATCTCTATGCTGCTTCAAATCATGATCTTGTTGATCTAATACCATCATCATGCTGTTGTAGGCGCTTGCCATATTTTTTATTTCTTTGGCGCCTTGAGCCTCAGCTAAAACGTGCTCACCTGTTGCTTTTGCTTTTTGCATCGTATCAGCAAGTGCGCCAAATGGTTTGAGTAGTTTAAGTAAACCAAAACGTAATACTATACCTAATAGCACTACGGAAGTTATTCCTACAATGCTAATAAGTAAGCCTACTTGCGTTTGCGCCTCTTTTAAATATTCTTTACTGTAGACTACCTCGGCATAACCTATAATTTGCTCTTCTTGTGAGTCAATAGCTAAATCAAATTCACTTGCTTCACTAGAATTTGTGTCGGGTAATACCTTAACAGGAGTCTTTATTAGCCAATATTGTGGCGTTTCAAAGGTGATACGAGTTTGCTCAACTACTGTCAACTGAGTATTGCTATTATTATTTGGGAATTCACCTATGGTTAAAAATATACTTTGATCTTCAAGTTGTAATTGAGCAGCTGAAACAGATTGAAAACCAATCACTTGATTCATCGCATCTTGAGCATTTTGTTCTGAGCCAGATAAAAGAGAAAAAACAACTTGTTTAGCCAGCCCTTCAGTTATTTGAAAGGCATTGTCCAACATTAGCTGTCGATATTGTTGATTAACCCCTGCCGTTGTTACAAAACCAATAATTAGCGTCATTAAAGAGATTGCTATAACCATAAAGCTTATAACTTGGCTTTTAATGCTTATGTTTGAATTAAATATTGATAAATTGAATGGCATTTAACAGGCTGTATTAGTTAGGAAAAGTTAGTGAAAAGTGTGAACGTTCTTTTGAGTCATAATCAAAGCCTAAGTGAGCCGCAGTTCTCAAATTTACAGCAAGCTTTATTGAGTCTAATGTTTTTACTATTGAGGGGCGTGATTTATAGTTAACAGAGTTAATTAAATTGGCAAGCTGCTGACCCAGTAATTCGTTATCAGGTAATGCTGAAAACAAGGCTCCGCGTTTAGCATGTGCAGGTTTGCTCGAAAAAACCACCATTTTATTTTTCCATGCTTTTTCTAAAATAGTAGGCACAACAACCCTTTCATTTGCAGTAACGGGATCTAATGGTAACCAAATCGCCATTTTTGAAAGATCTTTACCGTTGAAAATATCGTCGTACGCTTTTACTGCGGTTTTAATGTCATTAACCGCGATATGAATTAGAGAAAGTCCTTTTTCTTCAGCCTTGATTTGAGCTTCTTTAATTATCCACGCTGATGCAGGGCTATAAATAACGGTAACAGTGGTTACATCAGGTGCTAATTCATGAAGAGAGTCAAACAATACCGCAGGGTTTGCCATCAAGCTAACACCCGATATACCGTTGGGTTTTATGGGTAAAGCACCCACAACAACAGGTTTTTCTTTATATATTTGTTTAGCTATTCGCATGCCTCGCCGACCTAAAGCGATAACTTTTTCTGTTTTTATGGATTGTGCTATTTTTTTTGCATCAAACTTTGAGGGCAATTTTAAATGAATAATTTCTCCTTCAAGCGATGTTTCAATTCCTGAGTTTATTTGTTGAAAAATAACATCGTAAGGTGCTTTAACATCAGGATATACTACTGTCACTTTTTCAGCATAGGCATTAATGCTTATGCTGAGTAGTAAAAAGAAATGTAAACTGTAGTTAGTGTACCACTGCAATGAAAATACCCTTTTAATTAAAAGCCATATTTAACTAAATATTCAGCTATATCATTACTATATGCTTAAGTACTTTCATATTCAAATGTTGTTTATAAATCATTCACTGAGATATATAATTGCTTCAATTAATTAAACCTAAATACAGGTATTTGTTATTTGTAATAATACTAACATGCACAACTTTGATAAAATCAGCTCAATCTAAACTTTACTACTTGCGTGAACGCTCTGGTTGTTTTGCACGTATCAAAGAGAAATTGGCTAAGAAGTAGCTTGTTAAGTTAAGCTTCTAGTAATTTTTCTGGTAAAGAAAAACGATGAAAAAGGGTGAATAGTAAACTATTCACCCTTTTTGTTTTTAGGGGAATTACCCTTTAGGTTGCTTTCTAATCACAGCTTTTGCTTTATGCAGCTCTGTCTGCTTATTCACTGCGTCAAAATCGCGGCTAAATGCTGGGCGCTTAATATATTGTCCTGCACCTTTGACTGTGCGTAATTCGCCTTCAGTCCATACTAGTTTGCCACGACTTAAGGTATGAACGGCAACACCTTGCACAGTTCGACCTTCAAATATATTAAAATCAATATTTTGATGGTGAGTTTTAGCTGAAATAGTGCGCTTAGCGTTACCATCCCAAATAACAATATCTGCATCTGCACCCACAGAAATGGAGCCTTTTTGTGGGTAAATATTAAAAATTTTTGCCGAGTTAGTTGAGGTAACAGCAACAAACTCATTTGGCGTCAATCGTCCGGTGACTACACCTGAATCCCAGAGAATCGACAGTCTGTCCTCAACGCCCGCAGTGCCATTAGGGATTAAACTAAAGTCATCTTTACCTGCTGCCTTTTGGTCGGCACAAAAGCAGCAATGATCAGTAGCGGTTGTTTGCAAATTACCTGATTGCAAACCTTTCCAAAGTGCATCTTGGTGTTTTTTAGGTCTAAAAGGTGGGCTCATTACGTGAGCAGCAGCAAATTCAAAATCAGAATGACGATAAACACTATCATCAATTTCTAGATGTCCAGCGAGTACTTCACCATAAACTCTTTGTCCTTCACCTCGCGCCCGAGTGATGGCTTGTAGGGACTCTTCACAAGAAACATGCACAGCGTAAATAGGCACATTTAATGCCTGCGCAATGCGAATAGCTCGGTTGGCTGCTTCTCCTTCCACTTCTGCAGGGCGAGAAAGCGGATGGCCTTCTGGACCGGTAATACCTTTTGCTAACATTTGTTGCTGTAAATGATAAACTAAATCGCCATTCTCCGCGTGTACTGTTGGCATTGCACCTAGCTCTAAACAACGAGAAAAACTGTGAATAAGCGTTTCATCTTCAGCCATAATGGCATTTTTATAGGCCATAAAATGTTTAAAGCTATTGACGCCATGTTCATTAACTAATGTGCCCATGTCTTTTGCTACCGAGTCATCCCACCAAGTTATAGCAACATGAAAACTATAATCGGTAGCTGACTTTTCTGCCCACTGCATCCATTGTTCGTAAGCCTCCATTAAGGGTTGTTGAGGGTTAGGAATAACAAAGTCGATTATGGTGGTGGTGCCACCGGCAGCTCCGGCACTAGTGCCGGTAAAAAAATCTTCACTAGCAACTGTCCCCATAAAAGGTAGTTGCATATGGGTATGAGGATCAATGCCGCCGGGCATGACCAACAATTGATCTGCATTGATTATTTGGCAATCGCTCGGCACATCAAGGTTTTGTCCTATTGCTTGAATAACTCCTTGATCGCAGTAAACATCCGCTTGATAACTTTGATCTGCGGAAACTACAGTACCACCCTTTATTAAAATAGACATATCACTTCCTTTTTATCGTTATATTGAGCAATAAATAACAAGATTTGTTTGCTGTTTGAACAGTTTGCGGTCATTAATTGAGCATATTTTCAATAAGAATTAGTGTTACATTCATCATTATAAATATCTCAGTTTTATCGTAATTAGTTAACTTATTGAATATACATGGTATTTGTTGGTTTGATTAATAATTATCAATTTATCATAAAATAAACTTGACCATGTGGTCAAATTGTATTTTTATATATAGACAACTAAACATTTTACTTGACCAAAATTTTAGTCAAAGAAGAAATTAAAATAACAATTAAATACAAGGATTGGTAATGACTATTACCCATGACATACAATCGAATCGGTTACTTGATGTTGAAATAATTGATAACTTCGCCGACATGACACCACCATTAACCGAAAAGCAAGTGCTAGTTGCTAGTGAACGTTGTTTATATTGTTATGATGCGCCATGTATAGATGCCTGCCCAACGGGGATCAATATTCCTCTTTTTATTAGAAAAATTAACACCGGTAATGTTCATGGTGCAGCAAAAGAAATTTTATCTGCCAATGTATTAGGTGGTAGTTGTGCTCGTGTTTGTCCAACAGAAACCTTATGTGAACAAGCTTGTGTTCGAAATGCTTGTGAACAGGCACCTGTCGAAATTGGTCGTTTGCAACGCTATGCCGTTGACCATTTAGATAAAAGTTTGCCTTACCCTTTCAGTCGAGATAGAGATACAGGTAAACATGTTGCTATTGTTGGCGCAGGTCCTGCAGGCTTGTCTTGTGCGCATCAACTAGCACAATTTGGTCATCAAGTTACTATTTATGAAGCGGAAAATAAAAGTGGCGGTTTAAATGAATACGGCATTGCCGCGTATAAGTTAGTTGATGATTATGCTCAAAAAGAAGTGGATTTTGTTCTTAAAATTGGTGGTATTGAAATTAAATATCAACAAGCATTAGGGCGAGATATTAGTTTAAAACAATTACGTGAACATCATGATGCGGTATTTATTAGCATAGGTATGAGTGACGTTAATGCCTTAAATATACCGGGTGAGAATAATGCCGGCGTTGAAGATGCCGTTGCCTATATTCGTGACTTAAGACAAGAGAAATTACTAGCCAATTTGCCTGTAGGGCGACGAGTTATTGTTATTGGTGCCGGGATGACAGCCATTGATATTGCTGTACAAAGTAAAAAATTAGGCGCTGAAGAAGTCACTATTGTTTACAGGCGAGACATGAGTGCCATGGGGGCATCGATGCATGAGCAAGAACTCGCATTAAAAAATGGCGTTAAATTTATTTGCAATGCGCAGCCTAAGCAGATTTTAGCTGACGATTCTGGCATATCATCAATGGAATTTAATCGAACCGAACTTGATGAGCAAGGCAAGTTAATCACCACTGAAGAATTAATTTCTCTCGAATGCGATGTGGTTTTTAAAGCCATAGGGCAAAAGTTTGCAAGTTCACCACTAGGAACTGACGAAAAACCTATTTTAGACCACCGTGGCCGAATCGCTGTAAATGATAATTATCAAACAAGTCTTGATGATGTTTATGCTGGTGGTGATTGCATTAATGGTAAGGACCTTGTTGTTGAAGCAGTAGAACACGGCAATAAAGCCGCTTTGGCGATTCATCAGCAACTATTTAATTAAAATACCCAGTAATGAAAACAATTAAAAAATCGGGTTTAAGGAAAAATATTATGCAAAGCAGAGCAAATTTAGCGTGTGAGTTTATCGGTATTAAATCTATTAATCCTTTTTGGTTGGCTTCTGCGCCACCAACGGATAAAGCTTACAATGTAGTACGTGCATTTGAGGCAGGTTGGGGCGGTGTAGTTTGGAAAACCTTAGGTGAAGATCCTGCGCCAATTAATGTGTCATCACGATATGGTGTGCATTATGGTCAAAATAGACAAGTGATGGGGTTTAATAATATTGAATTAATTACAGACAGACCATTGCAAGTTAATTTAGATGAAATAACTCAAGTTAAAAAAGACTGGCCAGACCGAGCCATTATTGTTTCGTTAATGGTACCTTGTGAAGAAGCTTCTTGGAAAAATATTTTACCCAAAGTTGAAGCCACAGGGGCTGATGGCATTGAACTAAACTTTGGTTGTCCTCATGGCATGCCAGAGCGTGGCATGGGCGCAGCCGTTGGGCAAGTGCCAGAGTATATTGAAATGGTGACACGCTGGTGCAAGCAATATTGCTCATTGCCTGTTATTGTTAAGTTAACGCCAAATATTACTGATGTACGTAAACCTGCCGAAGCTGCTTGGCGCGGTGGCGCTGATGCAGTGAGTTTAATTAATACTATTAACTCTATCACATCAGTAAACCTTGAAACCATGTCACCAGAGCCTAGTGTTGATGGTAAAGGTACTCACGGTGGTTATTGTGGCTCAGCAGTTAAACCTATTGCTTTGAGCATGGTGTCAGAGATTGCACGTAACCCTGAAACATCTTCTTTGCCTATTTCAGGTATTGGTGGCGTTTCAAATTGGCGTGATGCTGCTGAGTTTATTGCCTTAGGGGCAAGTAATGTTCAAGTTTGTACGGCAGCAATGTTATACGGGTTTACCATTATTGATGACTTGTGCGATGGTTTAAGTGATTGGATGGAGAAAAAAGGCTACCAAAATATTAGTGATTTCAGCCGCATGGCTATCCCAAATACCACCGATTGGAAGCACTTGAATATGAATTACAAGCGCATCGCTCATATTAATGAAGATGCTTGTATTCAATGTGGTCGATGCTTTGCTGCCTGTGAAGATACATCACATCAAGCGATACTAAAAACGGGTGATATTAACAACCGACAATATAGCGTTATTGAGGAAGAATGTGTTGGTTGTAATTTATGTGAAATAACTTGCCCAGAGCCAAATGCTATTGTGATGAAAGATATTGATACCGGTGAACCACATCTAAGTTGGCTGCATCATCCCGCAAACCCCTATAGAGAAGAATCTTAACAGTGTTATAAAGTAGTCATAAATTAAATATAAATTGATTGTCAAACGCAAGGAAAGATCATGGAAAACGAGAGTAATAATAACAATGAATATTCCAGTTCAAAGGCTGTACAAGTAGGTGAATTTATAGAGCTTGACGTACAAAGTGATGTTCGTGATAGCTCATTATATAATGGAGATATTGCCCCCACCAAAGTGAGCCAACGAACATGGCATAAGGGCAATGTTGCAGCGTTATGGATTGGCATGGCTATTTGTGTACCTACATATACCTTAGGAGGTGTGCTAACCGCTTACTTTGGCTTATCGGTGATGGAGGCATTATTTACAATACTAATCGCCAATATTATTGTGTTGATCCCTTTAACTTTAAACGCCTTTGCCGGTACTAAATACGGCATTCCTTTTCCTATTTTATTACGCAGTTCATTTGGGCTTTACGGCTCAAATATTCCATGTTTGATTCGCGCCGTGGTCGCTTGTGGTTGGTTTGGCATTCAAACCTTGTTTGGTGGCATTGCTTGTCATTTATTATTATCTGAGATTTTCACTAGTTGGGCTGCCCTTGGCAGTGTTGGCGAAGTTTATGGATTCTTTATGTTTCTAGCATTAAATCTTTATGTGGTTATTAAAGGTGCAGACTCTATCAAACAACTAGAAAACTGGTCAGCGCCTATTTTATTAGCCGTTGGTATTGGTTTGATGTTATGGGCATTTCCACAAATTAGCTTAACTGAAATTTTAACCATTAAAGCCAACAGACCAGAAACTGACAGTGCCATCCCTTATTTGTTGGCGGGTATCACTGCCATGGTAGGGTTTTGGGCAACATTAAGCTTGAACATTCCTGATTTTAGTCGTTTTGTTAAATCACAAAAAGATCAAATTACCGGACAAATTTTAGGCTTACCGTTAACAATGTTTTTCTTTGCTGCGCTCGGTGTTGTGTTAACCGCCGCATCAACAAGTTTAGTGGGCGAAAGCATTTCAGATCCGATTAATTTAATTGGTAAAATAGACAATTCAGCCATGGTTGTTATTGCCATGATACTCATTATTATCGCGACGTTATCGACCAACAGTGCCGCCAATATTGTTTCTCCAACTAATGACTTTCAAAATGTAGCGCCTAAGTTTATCAGTGAAAAACGTGGCGTACTGTTAACAGGCTTAATTGGTGTGTTGATGATGAGCTGGGAGTTATTGAAAAAAATGCACTGGTTAGAGTCAGATGTTAGTGTTGAAGCCCTTTATTCCAACTGGTTATTAGGTTACTCAAGTTTACTAGGACCAATAGCCGGCATTATGATTGTTGATTATTTTGTTATTAATAAGCAGCAGTTAGACCTTGTTTCTTTGTATAAACAAGGCGGCATTTATGACAATGTTAATTACCATGGGTTGATTGCTTTTTTTATTCCGGTAGCGCTGACAATATTTTCGTTAACAACTGGAGAGTTAAACTGGTTCTATAACTATGGCTGGTTTACTGGCTCAATTTTTGGTGCATTAATTTACTATGTTTTAAGATCGAGAACTTTGAAATCCCGCCCTTTAACAGAGAATACTTTGAAAGCGGATAGCGAAAGTCAAAAAGGAGCAAATGCATGAACAATTTAAGAGTAAATAAAGATCGTCTTTGGCAAAGTTTGATGACCATGGCCAAAATTGGCGCAACCGATAAAGGTGGCTGTAAACGTTTAGCTGCAACGGCATTAGACGGACAAGCAAGAGATCTGTTCGTGAAATGGTGCCAAGATGAAGGTTGTATCATTACCATTGATAAAATGGGTAATATTTTTGCTCGTCGTGAAGGTAACAATAACGATTTACCAGCGGTTGTTACCGGCAGCCATTTAGATACACAGCCAACGGGTGGGAAATTTGATGGCGTTTTCGGTGTGTTGGCTGGATTAGAAGTTTTAAGAACCTTAAATGAAAACAATGTTAAAACTAATGCCCCTTTTGAGTTTACTGTTTGGACTAATGAAGAAGGCTCTCGCTTTCAACCAGCGATGCAAGGCTCTGGCGTTTATGTTGGGCGCTTTGATTTAGAGGCCGAGTTAGATAAAACCGATGTAGATGGTTTAGTGTTGCGCGATGAATTAGCCAAAATTGGTTATTTGGGGGATGAAGAGCCTGGCAGTCGTAACATTGGCGCTTTTTTTGAAACCCATATTGAGCAAGGGCCAATTCTAGAAGATGAAGATAAAATTATAGGCGTAGTGCGTTTAGGGCAAGGTATTCGCTGGTATGATATTACTGTTACTGGTCGAGAATCCCATGCTGGCTCAACACCAATGCATTTACGCTCAGATGCTTTACTTGCGGCGAGTCGCATTGTTACTGAAATTAATAATATCGCGCATAACAACCCGCCTAACGGTCTTGGTACCACTGGTTTTATGGAGGTTTACCCTAATTCAAGAAATACCATACCGGGCAGTGTTAAATTTAGCGCCGATTTACGTAACCCTGATCCTGATGTACTGGCAAAAATGGATAAAGAGTTGCAAGGTTACTGTCAACAATTAGCGGAAAAGCATCAGCTTGACATCGAGGTTGATCATTTTTGGTATTTTGCTCCGGTAGAATTTAATGCGTCTGATAACGTTAAAATAGCGGCTGAAAAATTAGGCTATAGCTATATGGATATTTTTGCTGGCGCGGGGCACGATGCTTGTTATATGGCTGATATTGTGCCGTCAGGTATGGTTTTTACGCCATGTAAAGATGGTATTAGCCATGCAGAAATAGAAGATACTACCGCCGAGCAATGCGAAGCGGGCTGTAATGTTTTAATGCATGCTATGTTAGAGGCATCGGCTAATATGTAGGTTAAAAGTTAAATTTTTTAGTAATTTTAATAGACAACGCTATTTTTTATTGAAGTAAAACTCATCTTTTTGGGGTACAAATTAAGCATGTTGTGCTTGGTGAAAATTGCTTCTATTACTTTTGCTTTATATAGCTTTTGGTAAGTTTTTTGCCATAAAATTACCGTTTTGCCGGAAGTTTCTTTATTAAAAGCAATATAAAAGTTAGCCTTGTTAATAACTTTTGACTTGATAAATAAATTTAATGGTAGCTGCATTTTTTTCGCTAAATTAGCAATAGAATCACTGTCTGTGTACCAAAAATCAATTCTGTCTTTCATTAACATTTGTAAACACTGTAACGGTTTGATCACCGAATACATTGTAATTTCACCTTGGGTTTGCAGATATTCTTGTGAAACACTGCCTTTTTGTA
>Ga0316207_10001763_pt1 | contig 24903 bp, 22 predicted proteins | sample 6weekpyrite_MG_FD_204943 | JGI IMG/M metagenome (GOLD analysis project Ga0316207, IMG submission 204943) | Microbial mat bacterial communities from mineral coupon in-situ incubated in ocean water Damariscotta River, Maine, United States -... | ecosystem: Environmental > Aquatic > Marine >... | reverse complement strand
ACACTTACCTGGAGGCCATTATAGTTTTTACTTAGCTGACCTGATTGTTTAAAAAATCCAATGCCGGGTAAGGATTCTTTTGATCTGAATTGAATGATGGGATTATCCTGATAATTGGCAATGGTATAGGGGGGCTGGTCAGGAGACGACTGATTAAACAGGTTAAAGCTTAATAATGCAATTAATGCGGCTGTAACAGGCACACTTAACCAGACGGGTGATTTAAAACGAAGCAGCGATTTTAGTTTATTGAAAATAAGTGTAGCCTGCATGCTGGAAGTTGAAGAGGGCCTGTTTAAATCCATAGTTCGTTCTATTGATGATTTATGGCTGGCGTAGTGCAGGGCGGCCTTCATTGCGAATGGGTCTGAATTAATCAGTTCGTTTATTTGCTGAGCTTCTGCTGTGTCAAGACGACCATGAATGTAGTCGGAAATTTGTTGATGTTGTTGCTCGTTAAGTGTATCACTTGTCGGCTGTTGGCATATCGATTCCAGGCTAGCCAGTCCATCAACCAGTGTACGACACTGGGAACATTGTGCCAGGTGTAATCGCAAACTATTGAATTCAACAGCTTTGCTATTATTCAAATAGTTTTTTAACAGATCCAGATTGGGATGATCGCTCACATTCATACTCGTTATTGGTTTAGTGTTATATTTAATAAGACAGTTAGTTAGCCATTATTTGAAATTTATTCTTTCATAAAGGTGGTTAATTTTTCCAGGCTTTTACGGCGAAAATAATAAAGTTGCTGCCGGTTGGTTTGTACGGCAGGCACTCCTGATTTAACACTGAGCCGCATTTGTTTAAGTGCTGCCAGCACATCATCCGCATCCTGTTCTTCAATTAGCAGGGCTTCTAATACAAATTGTTCCAGCGCTGAAAGTTTTGACCAGGCCTGGTGTAAGCGTTGTTTATCTTCCTGCTGGTCAATTGCCTCATCATAGATGGCCAGTTCAGGTTCCTTGTCAATCAGTTGGGGCTGTGTATCATCAAACGTTTCAGACATTGAAATCAACCTGGGTGGATCTAACAGGTGAAGGCGTTTTTTCTCGGTCAGTAAACAGATAATGGAATGCACTAAAGTTTCAATATCAGCCAGTCTGCGTGATAATTTCTGGGCAATGATCTCAATACTCTCGCCACTTCTAAGCGCCAGAAATACCCTGGGGGCATCGGGTGCCAAAGCTTTAATATAAGTTGGCACATGTACTTTGCGTCCAAAACGCCAGTCTTTCCAGCGCTCATAAAAGGGTAATGAATTGGCTATCTGGTAGAAATAATCAAACAACCGGGCACCCTTTTTCCCCTGGTATTTTAACAGTCTCTTTTCATGGCTCAGGTCATTTAACATCCAGCCATAGCTGGCATTGCCCCATTCACACCAGGCAACATCCTGACGAGGGGAACCCATTGGCGGCTTCAGGGTGCAGCGGTACAGGTACTGGTTTTCACTGCAAAACCGTTTACAAAAGCGTGCTGTCTGATATTCGATGAGGGGGTGGGTAAGGGCATTGACCTTTTCGCGGGCACTTTTCTCACCGCATGCAGCGGCTTTTGCCAGTGCTAGCTGATCCTCTACCGGTTGTGAGTGCTGCTGGTTTTGTTGAGCTTGAGAGTTATTCAATATTCAGCCTGATCATGGATGCTTAACGACTCAAAAAGTTTAACCGAGTTTGCCTGTTTAATCTGGGATAATTACCCATTTAATAAAGAAACCAGCCCTGTACTTTATTCTGGTTGATATGCAGCGCTAAACCAAAGTCATCATAGGCAAGGTAATCTCCACTTAACATATGTAGATGGCGATCAGGTATACCCAGTGTTTTGAACGGTCTGTCGGGCCTGTCGCCAATGGACAACAGGTTTTTAATGGAGCCTTTATTTTCCTGCCAGGCATTAATTATTTCGCCCCGGTCACTCACAATGTAATGACTGCCTTTGTTGTTTCTGAAGACATTAAATTTATCCCCTTCAATCCATAGTTCATTACTGGACTGGTTGTTGTTTATCTTAAGTTTGTCACCAAGGCGGTGGCCATCGACAACCAGTGCGTGTGTTAAAATGTCTGAAGCATTATGTACTTTTACTTTAGATTGGTTGGCCCTGATTTGTTCTATAGCCATGCGAAACAGCAGTGAATTTCCAGATGTTTTAGCATTACTTGCCAGTTGCTTCCAGACGCTGTTGGCGGTTTTAGCATCACCCAGATATTTTGCATTTGCTGCGCTATTAAAAAAAGCGCTATAGGTCAGCAGGTTCTCAGGTATCGTGGAAGGCTTATCCGGGTTTAATAATTTTTTTAAGAGTAAATTAAATTCCTGTTGCGCGGCTTTGGGTTTACCTTCCAGGGCCAGGGTCATAGAGAGAATTAAGTCTGCAGATGCATCCTGAGAAAAACGTGGGATGTAACGTCCCTGCAATACACCTCGCACCATAAAAGTATTATTTGCCAGTAAATAAGCATTGGCTAGCATAAGGTAGCTCTTACGGTGATCCGGTTCTAAATCAATGGCTCTTTCCAGTTGTTTAATGCCCTGATTAAGCAACTGTTTTAAGCGCTTTTTCTGTCTGGCTCCCTTGTCGATGGAGCCACGTTTAATGTTGTCAGTGGTGCGGGCCTGTGCAACTACAGAGGCATCCAGGATGAGGGGGTAATAAAATTCGGGTTGATCCAGGTCACCTTGTTGTATCAAGGTCTGCTGGATCTCTACTGCCTCGGCCAGGTAGGTCATGGCCAATGATGAAATAACCGCTCGGCTGGGATAATCGCGACCGAACACGGTGAAATAATGTCGAGCCAGTTGATATTTTCTGGCCACAAACGCCTGCACACCCATTTGATATAACATCGACTGGGAGGCCACGGTGTCGAGCTGTAATTGTGCCCGTAATGCTCGGGATTGCGCCTGTTTGCAGGCATTAACCAGGCTGGCATCTTTGCCCTGTTGGCAGGAACTCTGCCAGATGTTTTCCACCCACTCGGTAAAAAAATCTTTTTTATCCAGCACCTGATGGGGGTCGTAGCCCACGCTACTCATAAGAATAAGTCCATCATGGTCAGCCTGTGCTTCTTTCTGTTCAAGTTGCTGAAGCTGGTCCGCATCCAGGTTGAGACCACGCATCATGTTTTGTTGGGCTTTTGGGCTCTGGCTACCCAGCATGCGAAAAAACCGCTGGTGCCAGAGGTCGTCGGCGCGTTGGTGGGCCAGCTCATGGGCGAGAACAAAGGCGAGCAAATGCTGGCCACGTTGTTGGCCATATTCCATACAAACTTCAATTGCGTGACGGCTCAGCAGGATGTTTCCATCCGCCAGTGAAGCGGCCCAGGGGCCCGCACTTGAATTAACAACATACAGGCCGGGGTCAAGGCGAGCGCTATCCCATGCGCGTAATAATACGTCGAAAACTTCATGGGTCTGTTTAACCAGTGGGTCTTCAGATGCGGACAGGGTATGGGCTTTCCAGTAGGTAATGGATTGTCTGGGATCATCAGGTGGGGCTAATTTGCTGGTCTGCGCCTGCCCGGTAAAAGTCACAAGACCACAGGCAAGCATAACCCCAATGATTAAATAGGTGGATAAATGTGGGATGATTTTATTGGCTAATTGCACGTTAATCTCGATTAAATGCCTGTTTTATATTATTAGACACTAATTAGTTGCGTATTTGAAAAATTATTTAAGTGAATAAATTACTACTGCACCATCAACTAAAAAAGTATCGTCATCCCCGAATGCTTGTGTCGGGGATCCAGCGGCCTTAGGTACTGTAAAGACACTGGATTTCCGACACAAGCATTCGGGAATGACAGTTTAAATTATTATCCATTATTACTTAGTTCTCTAGTTTTCATGTCATATTCAATTTTCATAACGGGACAGTAGAGTTAAGAAATATAAAATTAAGCCAAATTATTTTCAAATCTACAAACATTACCGGTCTCTTCTTATATGAACTCAATTTAATCACAAAAAAGTCAGCCCGAATACAAACGGGTATGGGTAAGGAGAATATAATGTTAAGAACTAAAACATGGCTTCCATTTATTGTTGCGGGTAGCGTAATTTTATCAGCCTGCACCAGTGATGAAGAGGCGACCAATATAGTGCCTAATGGCATTACGATGGATATGGAAATACCCGATAGCATGACCGGCGGTGAGAGCAAGTCGGTAAATAAGGTAAGTTTTGCAAAAGCCGGTGAGGCACCACTGGCCCTCGCTGCGAGTGGATCCACGGGGCAACCCTGCAGTTATATCGGCGTAGAAGATGATGATATCTTTCGCAATGGTTACCAGACCACAAAGTTTATGGTCTCGGCCATGGCAACCTGGACATGTATTGCTGATTTGTTGATTGATGTGTCTGACCTGGTTCCACATAATGGCGAAATTATTGAAACAGAAAATGACAGCAATGCGGATAACTATGACCCGGATGAGCCTACCCATTATAGCGTGACTGATCAGTCAGAAACACAAACCACCGTATTTCTTTATTATGGCTATGGTCGTTCCAACCCTCCTGTAGCCGGTGAAACTCCCCAGTTCTATATTTCCTGGAATGAAGATGCAAACGGTGATATTGAAGGTCGAATGATTATTGATGGGGTGAATGTGAACTGGGAAGATCATCAATCGGATGACCCGGTAATGATGCGTATGGATTTTAGTTACTCTGAAACACAGCAGCTTGCGGATATGTTTATGCAGTTTGACGAAGGCAACGAATGGGCGGATGGTTTTCGCATAGAGATGACTAAAGATCTTACTGCCAACTCGCTTGATAAAGTGTTTGAAGCCAGGGGCATGATTGCGATGAAATCCCAGTTCGTAGAACTGGAAGGCATTACTGAAACACCCGATGTACAAATTTATAGTGTGTCAGATGGTTTTGGTAGTGGTGCTTCAATTGCAGAATTTCAACAGGTTTCTTTCCCTTTACCATTAAATATATTTAGCGCGAATACATTAGGCAACTATCTGTTAACCAAACGCGATGAATATTACTTTGATTTTGATATGGACTGGGATTACATCAGCAAAACAATAACATCATCCGAGTATCGTGGAGGTAGAACCACGCCGGCTAGCGGTGGCACATGGGAACCATTTGATCCCTCACTGGATTTAATTATTACTGAACTAACGCTTGATGATGCTTACTTTACAGGAACACAATGTGCCAATATTGGTGATGATTGTAATGACCTTTTAAACAAAGTGCATGATTACATCAATGGCTTTGCTGGCCAGGAATCCAATCAGGGAACAGAACCTGTAGACTGGCGTAGTGCGGCTATTAATTCAGCACAATACTTGAATTCAGTGTATCCCAATGGAGTTGACTGGACGGGGGCATTTGATTTTAATTTTACTCCAGCTCAATGATACAAAATTACCCTGATTTTTTAATCAGGGTAATTTTTTGAGTATTATTATTTATTAATTATCTAATTATTAATTATCTAAATTGTGATTTGTTAGCAGGCTACTCAGTCATACTTGTGATGCCTTACACTAAATAGAAAAGAAAAGATAACTCCGCTTGATAAAAAACGCATCCTGGGCTATATGTGTTTAAACTGCATATTGAGACAGAGTGAATGGGGAAAAATGCTTACAGATCGTTTGCTCTACTTTTTATAGCGCTCAATATAATCCTTTTCCCAGTTTTGATTTATGCAGAATTTGATTCGAAATATTTATCTGTTATCACTTCTGCTAACCCAGAAAGTAATGCTGTAAAATCTTTTGTTATTATAAAGGAAGGGGATATTTTAAAGGAAGGAATTAAACACGCCACAGAAAATAAAATTATTGGTCAACAAACGCCTTTTGTTATTGAATATAATAAAACATTAAAAAAAAATCTGTCTGTGCAATGGCATATTAAAGTTACCAATAAAAAGTATGGCACAATTACACTGTTATCCAATTTTAAAGGCAAGGGGCGTTTATTTAATTCAGGTTATTATTGGGAATCAGAAGTGCTTGATAAATCAGTTAAGGACAGGCATCGCCTTGTCTTCAGGCCAAAGCCATTTAACCATCAACCCAGGGTTTATAAAAAAGGTCGGGGACCTAAAGGAAAAAGAAGTAAATATGGTGGTGGTACACGCAGAATAAATGAAAAAAAATATAATCCAAAATTTGCGTATGATATAACGCTAAAAATTATACGTGATAAAAGAGCCATATTTACCCATAATACACATCTGGAAATGGATCATAAAGATATGATTCGTCAGGAATATATTAATCACTATAATAGAAGACGTTATAAAGAAAATGACAGGGGCAATATACCCGTACCAAGACGCAATGAAATCAGTGATATACCTCCAAAGCCAGAAGGTCTTAAAGGTAATCCCCTTACCGAAAGTCGCTATAGGTTAATTATTAATGATGGCATGCTAGAACTGGCGAGTAGTATTAATAAATATTATGCCAGGAGAGTAAAAAAAATAAATAAAAAAGGTGGGCTTTTAGATTTAAATAAAAAACGACGTAAAGTACCCGATAATAAATTATGGCTTAGTAGTGGCTGGCGAAACCCGGAGCGAAATGAATGGTACAGCAATTATGTTAATGGTAATCATCAGAGAGGAGGTGCTGTTGATATTGTTATAATGGCACCTGCAAATTCAGTTGAATCATCAATAGGTTATTGGGTGTTATGGGATGCTTTAACTAAAAACAGAAAAAGAATAAAAGGTTCATGGCAACTCGAAAAAAGTGGTGTGTCCATGACAACTAGAGAATATTATCAGGACATCGAACCTAAAAATGGTATACCCGATGCATTCGATAAAGCCGATCACCTGCATGCAAATGTCAGTTACTAAATCAAAAACAATATCAGGTATTTACGGTCTGATTATGCTAAGTTTTTTAAGTGTTCAATCTGTGGCCGCAGGGTTTACTGATTACTTTCATAGAAAACCTGTTATAGATGAGAATTTAGCAGATCGAGTAAGTCGTTATTATAGTGAAGACATTAAGTTGCCAATTGAAGCTCAAAAAAAAGAGTTGCTCGAAATAGCTAATGAACTTGAAAGTATTTCAGTTACATTTTCAGATCAGCCTGTTTACTGGTTTATAAAAGGACTGAATCACAGGAACCTGGCTTCGCTTTATTTCGAATCAAAAAATATACCACAATCTGATAGAGAAATTCATAATAAAGACATTGCGTATAAAAAGGCGATTGAGCTAGATAAATCATCATTAACTTATCTTAACGCCGCAATATATAGCGCCATGAAGCATGGCCTGCCAGAGAGTTTAAAAATAGACGCCACACAACAGGAATTATCACTTGGAGGTAATGGTGAAAATGATAGTTATTACTGGTATTTACACTGGAGTAATATAAATCAGCTTAAAAAAGCCGGGCGCAATGAAGAAGCTGAGCAGGCTCTAAAAAATATGAAAAAAGAAATGGCTAACAGTGATGTCGATATGTCAGTATATAAAACCCTGAATGAAAAGATAGAGAAAGATACTTTTAATCGTTCTGAAAAAGCACTTCAACAAAAAAACATACAAAAAAAATTCAGGCCTGAAAATAAACCTGAAGAAAAACAAAACATAGGTAAACTCTCTGACTATAAAACGATCATTATTACGTCAATTGTAATTAGTTCGATAATTGGCTTATTAGTTGTGACTATTTATGAGTTAAAAATAAAGAAATGAAAAAATCAGGTAAATCAAGTTTAAGTTTTTTATACATTAGATCACTGCTGTCCCGTTAACAGAAATGATTTTTATGTTTAAAGCGTATTGAGGCCAAAAAACTTGACCACTAAAACTCTCATTTCATCCTGTTCGAGACATGAGTTGGGGATACCTGCATAAGACACGCCGTGAAACCCTCCCTGGTGGCTCGGCACCCGCGTCCATGCGGGTGACGGTCTTAGGCAGGTATCCCCAACTCATGCCTCTAGTAATTAGCGGGACAGTAATGATTAGAAGCATTTGTTTAAATCAAAATCATTTGAAGCAAAAGAAAACGGAAATCGCAGCTCCTGCGCATACATGCACGTCAACGCTAAAGCATGCAAATAAACGCAAAAGTATTATTGTGTAGCTCGTCGCAGGCGTACTACACAAACATTTTCGTATATTTGCGTTCATTTGCGTTTTCTTTTTCTTTTGATCTTTAATATATTGCCAGTCTAAAAGCGGTTCATTTTTGCACCATAGTGTGGCGAAATCTGCGAGTTCCAGACCAATAATTCAACTGTTAGCATATTGACTCTCCTTTACTTAGATAGAGATCAGTGATGAATAAAAAAAATATAAGCATGATTGGTGCGGGTAAAATGGCGACTATTTTAAGCCGTTACTTTGCAAAAGCGGGTCATAAGGTGTTCATAGGTGCCAGGGATGAGAATCAGGCAACAGGGCTTGCCAATGTTATTGGTCATAACGTGCAGGGCGGTACTATTAATGAAGCTGTCCAGCAGGGTGATATTATATTTTTAGCGGTGCCATATTTACAAATAAAGGACACGCTGAAATTAACCGGTCCATTAAATGAAAAAATAGTTGTTGATATGTCGAATCCTCTGAAACCTGATTTTAGTGGTTTATTAATTGGTGGTGACACTTCAGCTGCAGAAGAATTAGCTAAATTAGTGCCGGATGCAAAAGTGGTCAAAGCATTTAATTGCCTGTTTGCAACAGTATTAGAACGTGGTTCAGATTATGGAGAGAATCGAGCACAAATTTTTTATGCCGGAGATGACGATGCTGCAAAACAGCAAGTGGCTGAGCTCATTGAAGACACTGGTTTTGAACCCCTGCATACGGGGTCACTCATTAGTGCACGTTACCAGGAGCAGTTAACTGCGCTGGTATTACAAATAGATCAATATCTTAAAGAGCCATTACAAATAACCCCGGTGATGCTGATGCGTGAGAGGGTCTAGGAAAAATGGATTCGCTTAAACGTATTCACACCTGTCTGTTAACTTGCATAATTGGAGTAAAATGACCATGAACATGATTGCTAATAATCTGGTTAGATGGCGCTGGTTCTTTGCATTACTTTCTCTCGTTGTTGTTGGCTTATTTGCCAGTGGGGCGAGTAATATCAGTTTTGCTACGGACTATGAAGTATGGTTTTCAAAAGATAATCCGCAACTTAAAGATTTTTTAAAATTGCAGAATACTTATGATAAATCAGATAATGTAGTGGTTTTAATTGCACCAAAAGATGGCAAGGTGTTCACACAAAAAACACTTTCAAGTATAGAGTGGTTTACAAAACAGGCATGGCAAATTCCATTTTCAACCCGTGTAGATTCACTAAGTAATTTTCAGTATAGCTATGCGAAGGGGGATAACTTAATTGTTGCCGATTTAATTAAAAATGCTAATAATCTGTCGGCTATTGAAATTGAGAATATCAAAGGTATAGCGCTTAAAGAGCCCTTGTTGCTACATAAGGCAATATCTGAAGATGCGGCCGTGAGTGCGATTAATATCACTATCAACCTGCCAAAAAATAACCCTGAGGGTAGCCCTACGGTAACTGCATTTTCGCGAGAGCTTATAAAGCAGCTGAAGTTACGTAATCCTGATCTCGATATTTATTTAACGGGCTTAGTGGTGATGGATAATGCTTTTATGGAAGCCTCAATGCAGGACATGAACTCGCTTACCTTAATAATGTTTGCCCTTATTTTATTTGGCCTAGTAATTTTCATGCGAAGTATTAGTGGCACGGTGAGTATATTAATTGTCATTATTATGTCTATCATCGCCACCATGGGTTTTTCTGGTTTGCTGGGTGTAAAACTGACACCGGTTTCTGCAAATGCCCCCACCATTGTTATGACCATTGTGGTTGCAAATGCAGTGCATATATTAGTAGCTATGATCCACAGTATGCAAATGGGTATGGTTAAACGTGAAGCACTAATAGAAAGTATACGTGTTAATTTGCAACCCATTTTGCTCGCCACCATTACGACAGTTGTTGGTTTTATGTCTATGCATTTCTCTGATATTCCGCCATTTCATGATCTAGGGAACATGGTAGCCCTGGGGGTTATCATATCATTTTTTCTCTCGATGACTTTTTTACCCTGGTTACTAATGCTTTTACCTTTGTGGGTAAAAGAAACTAAAAACAGTGAAAAAAGACACATGACAGGTTTAAGTGAATTTGTTATTCGCAAAAAAAATCAGCTATTTTGGACGGTTAGCGCTTTATCTATTATTTTATTCACATTAATTCCTAATAATGTAGTTAACGATAATATTTGGGAATATTTTGATAAATCAGTCACTTTTCGTACCGATACCGATTACGCTTCAGATCACTTAATCGGTCCTTACTATCTTGAATATTCACTTCAGTCAAACGTGAGTGGTGGTGTTAATGATCCGACTTATCTTAAATCAGTAGACGAGTTTAGTTCCTGGTTGAACAAACAGCCTGAAGTAGTTCACGTCAATTCTATTACTGACATTATGAAACGTCTCAACAAAAATATGCATGGGGATAATGAAAGCTGGTATCGCCTGCCTGATAACCGTGAACTGGCTGCGCAATATATGCTGCTATATGAAATGTCATTACCTTATGGGCTTGATCTTAATAACCAGATAAATGTTGATAAATCTGCGACCCGGGTGGTGGCCTCACTGCATAATTTATCTAACAATAATATGATTGCCCTGCATCGACGTGCTGAAAAATGGCTAAGTGATAATGCAGCAAGTTATCAACTTATTGCGGGTAGCCCAATGTATATGTTCTCTCATATCAGTCTGCGCACGGTACACCAGATGGTCGGGGGAGTTGCATTTGCATTGTTTTTAATTTCAGCTCTTATTATTTTTTCATTACGGTCATTTAAAATTGGCTTAATAAGTTTAATTCCTAATCTGGTACCACCGACAATGGCCTTTGGAGTATGGGCACTGTTTATAGGTGAAGTGGGTTTTGCACTTGCGGTAGGTCTCGGAATGACCATTGGCATTATTGTTGATGATACGGTTCACTTTTTGAGTAAGTATTTACGAGCACGACGTGAGAAGCAATTGAATGCAGAAGATGCGGTGCGCTATGCATTCTCTACTGTTGGCTCAGCATTAATTATTACTACGGTTGTCCTGGTTGCTGGGTTTATCGTGTTGACATTTTCAAGCTTTAAATCAAACTTTGAATTGGGCCTGATTACCTCTCTCACAATCGCCATTGCACTTGCAGTCGATTTTTTATTATTACCCGCTCTGTTGCTGAAGTTTGATACAGATGATTATTCAACATTAGATGATGTAAATGAATCAACTAACATGTCTGAGAAAAATATTGCATTCGAGGAAATTTAAGATGAAAAAATATGTATCAAGCTATTTAATAGTTAGCTTAGGGTTATTAGGTAATGTATATGCACAGACTGCAGAAGAAAAAGGTCTGTTTATTGCCAATGAGGTGGAAAAGCATGACCAGGGCTGGATAGATGCTCGCATTAGCATGAAAATGATATTACGAAATAAACAGGGAGATGAAAGTACACGGGATATACGCATTAAAATGCTTGAAGTTAATGGTGATGGTGATAAAAGTTTAACTACATTTGATAATCCACGAGACATAAAAGGCACATCATTTTTGTCTTATTCGCATATTGTTACTGCGGATGATCAGTGGTTATATATGCCAGCTTTGAAGCGTGTAAAGCGAATTTCATCAGCGAATAAATCGGGCCCATTTATGGGCAGTCAGTTTGCCTATGAGGATTTGGCATCATTTGAAGTCGATAAATATGACTATAAATACCTTCGAGATGAAACCTTGAATGGTATTAAATCTTTTGTGGTTGAAAATTATCCAAACTATCAATATTCCGGTTACAGTAAACAAGTCGTGTGGATAGACAAACAACGATATATACCCTTAAGAGTTGAATATTATGACAGGAAAAATGCGTTACTGAAGGTCTTAAAATTTAATAATTATAAACAGTATCTTAATAGTTATTGGAGGGCAAATGAGCAGGTAATGGAAAACAAGCAAAATGGTAAGGTAACCACGCTCACATTAAATAACTATCAATTTAGAAATGGTTTTAATGAGCGTGATTTTGAACGTAATAGTTTACAACGGGTAAGATAGCATATTAATAATATTGTTAAGTAGATAATTAAAAATTATCAAAGAGTGGCAGGGGGAATAATTATTTATGGTAGGGTGGATCAAGCGAAGCAGATCCACCTTCGTTGTTTTTTTGCGAATAGTATTAGTAAATTTATAAGGCGGCATAATATATTTTTGGCTTAATTATTATACAGTTGTGATATCGATTATGTGTTATGATTTTAAAGATTATTCATTATATAACTTTAATTTTTGTAAGATAAAAATATGGACATGTTTTCTGAATATAAGCAATACGATGCACTTGGTTTATCTGAATTAGTAAAAAAAGATGAAGTGTCACCGAAAGAATTATTACATACAGCTAAAAATGAACTTTCAAAAATAAACCCCAAAATTAATGCCGTAATTTGTGAAATGGACTCCCTGGCAGAGACTCTAATTTCAAAACTAGATAAGAACAGTCTATTTTGTGGTGTGCCTTTTTTAGTTAAAGACCTGATGTTGCCATTTGCTGGCTACCCGTTATCTAATGGGAGTCGTGCGATGAAATCATATGTCCCAGAATATAATAGTGAAATGGTGGACAAATTAAATACCTCAGGTCTTATAACTTTCGGAAAAACAAATACATCTGAGCTAGGTGCTTCTTCTCTTGTCAACCCTGCAGCTTTTGGACCTACATTAAACCCCTGGGATATTACAAAAAATTCAGGTGGTTCAAGTGGGGGTAGTTCTGCTGCTGTTGCATCCCGTATTGTGCCGATGGCGTATTCGAGTGATGGTGGTGGCTCAATCAGGTTACCTGCTTCATATTGCGGTATATTTGGTTATAAGCCTTCACGAAACCTTAACAAATACGAAAATATGTCAGAAGCATGGGGAGGTGCCGTTGTTAGTCACGTTTCATCTATATCTGTGCGAGACAGTGCGGCTTATCTGGATATGGTAACGGGGAAAACAGGTGGTTCGTACTCGATATCAGAACCTGATAAAAACAGTTATCTTTTTTCGACAACCCAAGCGGCTAAAAAACTAAAGATTGGTCTTATTACGGATGCCCCAACCGATACCCCAGTTTATAGTGAGTGTATCAATGCAGCTGAAAAAGCTGCGGTTAATTGTGAGTCTTTAGGTCATCATGTTGAACATTCCCAGTGGAATTTTAATGGTCGCGAATTAATGCGTGCATTTTTAACTATTGTATTTAACTATACCCATCGAGACGTTAATAATATGGCGGTTCTGCTTGGGGTTGAATCTAAAAAACTGCAAGTGGAATTAAATACTCGTTTTATGTCTGTTATCGGTAGCAGTATTAGTAGTGAGCAAATTGAAGCATCGTTAAAGATATGGCAAAACGCGTCACAGAAAATGGCAGACTTACATAATCAGTATGACGTAATTTTAACCCCGACTGTTGCAACAGCTCCATTAACAAGCGATGAGCTTGATCCTAATAAGATTGAAAAGTTATTAATGCAATTTTTAATATCTACTGGACTGAGTAAAAAAATACTCAATAACCAGTTTCTGGAAACACTGATAGATAAATCACTATATCAAACACCCTTTACTCCCATTGCAAATATGACAGGGCAACCAGCCGTATCGGTGCCATTGTATTGGGGGAAGGATGGTTTACCCCATGGGGCGCACTTTATGGCAGCAGAGGGAAATGATGAGGTGTTGTTTATGTTATCGGGGCAGTTAGAATCTGAGTATCCCTGGAAAGATAAGGCTCCTAAAATGTAATTGGGTAAATTTTTTTATTATTTCTAAATAGCCTGCGCACGATATTGCGGGCTAAAACATTATCTTGTGCAAGAATGTAAATGAGCGGTATGATAAGTCGCTCTTTGGAAATAATGGCATTAATTATGTCATATTTGTCACTTTTTGTTTTTGAGGTTAGGTTTATACTGATGCATGAGTTAATCGAAAAATACCGTGCATCCTACAGGAGCAAATCCATGGCTGAGAAAACAGCAACTATTAAATCCCCTAAAAAAGAAAAGACTACCAGGAGTAAACCTGGTTACAGGGAGATAGTATTGATGGTGGTGTTTCAGTTGCTCCAACACGTTGCGCCAAAACAGGCATCTTTTATGGCCTATCATTTGTGGTTTCATCCAGGGCGCAGAAGTATGAGAAAAATTCCTTCGTTTGCGCCAAAGGGTGTAAGGGAAGAATCATTTAAATTAAATAAAAAAACAATCTGTTACTGGAGTGCGGGAGCAGGACCCGGTGTGATGTTAGTGCATGGCTGGGGAAGTTGTGGCAAACAGATGGGAGAGCTCGGCCAGGCCTTAATCGATAATGGTTTTAGAATTATCTGGTTAGATGCACCTGCACATGGTAAATCAACGGGCTGGCAGACCAATTTTTTTGAAATAAGTCAGGCTATATACACTCTTCAGCAAAGGGAAGGAGAATTAAAAGCAGTTCTTGCCCATTCCCTTGGGGTGCCCTGTACTTTTCATGCAATTCATACGGGTTTAATCACCCAGAAAATTATTGCAATTTCACCCCCTGCTACTGCGAGCGGATTGATTGATAAATATTGCAATCTACTCAAAGCAAATAAACGAACCAGAAACTTACTGGGTAAACGTATTGACAGATTATTGGGTGAAACGCCAATATCGGGTATTGCCGCAAAAAATCTGGCACAGGGTATTAACCATCAATGCCTGGTTATTCATGATAAGCATGATAGATTCATAAGGAGCCATGAAGGGCAGGCGGTGCAAAAACAACTTAAGAATTCTTCTTTTATCCATACAGAAAAACTTGGGCATAACAGAGTGCTAAGGGATGCGGTTGTCATTTCCAGGTGTGTCGACTTTATTCAGGCTACAGATGAAAATATAGATAAGGTAATTTAAAATTAGTAGTGTTATTGGCTGAATGAAATTAGTCATCCCTTAATGAATATAGCTGGTTTTATCTAAGCTGGCTACGATAAATTATCGCTTTTCTAGGGAATTCGAGATTACAACTTGTTGCTCAATATATAAATATTCATTATGATCTAATGCATGTCATATCTGTTTTATCAAATAACATTAGCAGCGGCCGGCTTTTCAATTATTTCATTAATTTTACTGGGTTTACAGGAGCGTACTGAATCTAGATCAGCGGCAATATTTGCAAATGCTTTATTGTTCATTCTAACGTGTATTCAACTATTACAGGTATTTTATAGTTCGGGTTACCTGGAAATAAATAATGCGGTTGCTTTTATTTATATTTTGTTTCTAGGTATGGTTGGACCTGTCTTTTATCTTTATAGCCAATATGTTTTATACAGTTTTAAAATAGGCTCAATTCGAGAGAGTGTTCATTTAATACCTGCAGCGAGTCTGGCTATAACGGGATATTTTTTTACCGAAAAATTTGCACTGATTTATTCACTGGTTTTTATGATTGGTGGAGTCTATATGGCGCGCCTGGCATGGTCATTATTCCAGTTAAGAGAACGTCGTAGTTTGTTTAAAATGGAGTTTGCATTCACGGCAGTTTTTTTAAGTTGGGCTGTAGCCGTTGTGTTTGTCGGGGTAATTAGTGTACAGGCACATGAGTTGTTGATACCTGCACAGGTTATTATGCTTACGGTGGCCATTGCAGGTGCAATTCATATTCAACTTAATTACCCTCAATTGTTAAGTTCACTTGAAGAAATGGTGAGTCAACAATATAAAACATCTACCTTAACAAATATAGATTGTGAGGGAGTTAAGCAAAGGTTAGCGGCATTAATATCCGATAAAAAGGTTTATAGCGACAGTGAGTTATCACTTAGCAGTCTCGCTGATATGTTGTCGCTCAAATCACATCAATTATCAGAGCTTATAAATACACAACTAGGTATGAGTTTTTCAGCATACTTACGTGCTCAGCGTGTTAAGGCAGCTGAAGAAATGTTAAAAACTGAAGCTGATACATCGGTGTTAGCGATAAGTATGGCTGTGGGTTTTAGTTCTCAGTCGGCCTTTTATGTTGCTTTTAAAGAGGTGCATTCGATGGCTCCAGGTCAATATCGACGACAACAAGCAAAAAAAATACTTACTGATTGATCAATCGGTAAATCGCTAACTCATTGTAAATATTGAAGTAAATATTTTAATATTTCCTCATTTGGCAATCCGGAAGTTAAAATAAACGGTCTTTGCTGTAATTCTAATCTAACAAACGATTAGGAGACAGATATGTACCTGAGCATAAAATTTATTCATATTTTAAGTGCCACATTATTATTTGGTACGGGCCTGGGCAGTGCCTTTTATATGTTAATGGCTTATCGAAGTGGCAATATGCAGGCTATGGCGGTTACTAACCGATTAGTCGTCATAGCTGATTTTATCTTCACAACACCTACAGTGATTATTCAGTTAATTACGGGGCTATATCTGCTGAATTATATGGAACTTGAGTGGACATCCACCTGGAGTTTATCTGTGCTAGGTTTGTATGCTTTCGTCGGTGCCTGCTGGTTACCGGTAGTGTGGTTGCAGATATGGTTAAGAAACCGGGCAGCGCAATTACAGGTGCCCGATGCCCAGTATAAAATGCGTATGAAAATCTGGTTGATACTGGGTGTTTTGGCCTTTCCTGCTGTTGTCATACTGTATGCCTTTATGATTTTCAAACCTTACTGGGGCTAGGCTATGAATATATTAATTATCGGGGTAAGTGGGTTTATTGGAAATCATCTATATCATGCACTTCTCCAGCAAGGGCATCAGCTAAGTGGCTGTAGTCGGCACAAAGTAGCAAATATTAACTGGATGCCCTGCAATCTTGTTTGTAAAGAAAGTAATCAAGTGGCTGATTACTGGCGTGATAAGTTACAAAATATTGATGTTGTTATTAATGCGGTAGGTATTTACCAGCAATCAAGAAAACAAAGCTTTAAGCAGGTGCATGATGTGGGTGTGACACGTTTATTCGATGCGTGCATTAAACAAAATATTCGTGTTATTCAAATATCCGCAATCGGAGCAGAGAAAAACAAGCCTGTAAATGAGTTTCTGCAAACTAAGCGAAATGCAGATCAATACCTGGCTAACAGTGATATAACCCATGTGGTTCTTTATCCGGGAATTGTATTAGGCGAAGGAGGTAAGACGACACAGCAATTAAGTATGTTAGCTTACCTGTTTTGCATACCAATGGTATTTGGGCGACATAGAAAATTACCACTTATAAGCATATTTCAGTTAAGTGATTTTATAGTAAACATAATAAATAATTGGCAAAACAATAAATATGATGAAACGATTAAAAAATCACAGGCAAAGGTTTTAATTGCAAAACCAGAAACCATGGAAAACATGATTGTTAACCTGCGATTGTGGATGTCGAGGGGAAAATTTAAAAACGCATGCTTTATCTATATGCCAGAAAAAATAATAGAATGGAGCTTTAAGATGTTTCCAAATTTATCTATTGGCGCCTTTAATAAACAAAGTATTGAAATGTTAAATGATTATTCGATGCAGAAAAGTAATGTAACTGAATATATACCTGTTTCCCATGAAACCGCATCAGATTCACTGAAAATAAATAAAGTTACAACTGCATTTATAAATGATAGACAGTTAAGTATGTTGTTTTATATAAACCTTCTAACCCTCGGAGTTATCTGGATTGTTTCAGGCCTGAACTCGATAGTGAATTTTGAACAAAGTCGAGAATTAATTGCATTAACTGGAATAGAAAAAAATATTGGAGATGGTTTTATTATGCTTGCAGCAATCGCCGATATCTTCCTGGGTCTCCTGCTCTGGGTACCTGATTTGAGAAAGCGAATTATTTATCTGCAATTAGCAGTAATGCTGATTTACAGTTTAATAATTACGTTACTGATGCCCATGTACTGGTTACACCCATTCGCGCCGATAATAAAAAACTTCGCCATGTTAGTGCTGGCATTATATTTATTAGCAGACAGGAGAGAGATTAATGTTTAAAAGTATATTAAAAAAACACTGGGCATTATTAAGCCCTGCCATACAAAGTCACTATAGCTTAGATGATGGTGAAGAAATAACAATGCAGGGTGAGCTGGCTGTAAAACATGGTGCATTTATAAAGCTGCTAATGCCACTAATTCGATTAACAGGCGCGTTGGTTCCGGTTGAAGGAGAAGGCTTCTGTGTGACAGTAAAAAATAATAGAAAAGGTAATAAATATTACTGGCAAAGAAAATTTGAGAAAGACAATAAGGTATATGCGTTTAATTCAATCATGCAACAATATGGAGACAGCATAGTCGAGTTTGTAGGTTTAGGGGTCGGAATTAGAATGGGTTTACAGGTAGAGAATAATAAGCTCGTATATAATGACAGGGGCTATGTGATTAAATTTGGTAAAATGCTGATACCCATACCCCTTCATTTGTTGATGGGCAGGGCAGTGATAGAGGAATTTGAAGCAGAAAATAGTTTACATGATATTGATATGAGGTTTGTTGTAGTACATCCTTTATTTGGCTTTGCGTTTAGTTATATGGGGTATTTTGATTTTGATAGGAAATTATAGAATAAATATTTTAGTCTGGTATTGGTCTTAAAAAATATTGATACTGAGTGATTGCAATTTCCATAGACTGGTGTTCAACTGACTAATTTAGGTTCAAGGCAGTTTGTATGTAAATGGAAACCAATGGGCGTAATAAAATATTAATAAATAGTAGCACTGCTGTCCCGTTAACAACTAGAGACATGAATTGCGGGCGTCTGCCTAAGACCGTCACCCGCATGGACGCGGGTGTCGAGCCACCAGGGAGGGTTTTATGGCGTGTCTTAGGCAGATGCCCGCAATTCATGTCTCGAACAGGATGATATGAAAGTCAATCTAGCCATAATACGTTTAAACATAAATTATTTCTGTTAACGGGACAGCAGTGAAATAGTAGTCAAGAATTTTTATTTTGTTTTTTATACAATCGAAAGTCAATTTAATGGGTTATATTTGAAACTTAAATAGTAAGATCAGGTTTAATCTGTTACTGATAAGAGTTGCTATAAATTTTGATTTATAAACATCCTTCAATTAGCCCTTTATTCTTTTTCAGTTCTTTCACCAGAAAATCTTTGAAAATACGCACACGTGCTGTGGTTCGAGTATCTACGTGGGAAAGAATCCATAAGCCCCAGCCGGGCTCAATGTACTTCGCGGGTATGCGATATAAATCAGGGTCTTTGTCGCAAAGTGCGCAGGGTAATTGTGCAATACCTAATCCCTGTTTAGTCATTTGTAACATCATACTTAATTCATTGGTGCGATAGATTCGATTAGTTTTAGGAAAACTTTTTTCTATCCAGGGTGGTCGGGTATAACCGTCACCTAGCCAGGTGATGCTGGGTATGTTTTGACTTGTTTTATTATTTTTAATGAAGTCTAAGTATTTTTTTTTGCCATATATTGCATATGCTAAATGTGTAATGCGTTTACCAACTAGGTTCTGTGGTGGCACATCGGTTGCACGTAAGGCAATATCCGCTTCCCGTGTAGTTAAATCAAGATCTTCTTTTGTGCCAATGATTTCCAGGTCTATTTCTGGATACTGTTTGATAAATGATTCAACAGCAGGCATAGCGAGTTGCTGGGTACAGATATCACCAACAGTGAGGCGTAACTTTCCGCTTAATTCCTGGCTTTCTGCCATTACATATCTTTCGATTGTGTGTACTTCCTCAGCCATATGTTCAGCTGAAGCGATTAATCGTTCACCTACAGGTGTTATTAGCCAGCTATTTGCAGAGCGCTCAAATAATGCTTTGCCCAGGCGTTTTTCAAGGGCGCTAATACGGCGAGAAACCGTTGTTTGATTTACCTGTAGGCGTGTAGCAGCCTGGCTTACAGACCCAGTGCGAACGACTTCTAAAAAATGACGGAAATTATCCCAATCTACAGGTTGCATATTTGCATCTCATGTTTGCGAATAACTTTATTTACATGCGTATACATGAACCTTACCATATTTGTTATTGCAATGTAGTTTGTAAAGTGAAGCTGGAGACAGTCATGAATTCATATGTATTTGATAAGTCTGTTAATGCAGGTAATGATCTTGGAATCAAAAAACAGTGTGTTGAATTTGCTCGTCGCTGGTTGTACGAAAATAAGGGGATGATTTATCAGGATGTTGTTATAGCAGCGGATATCTGGGACAAGGTTAACTGTTACACGCGGCTTTTAGATGCCAGAAAAATTCCTGTAGAGAATGTCATTAATGGTGCATTTCAATTACCCAAGCCAGGTGATCTTATTATTTACAGTGAAAAATACATGAATACAGGTCATGTCTCTGTTGTGGTTAATGTGAGTGAATTAAACGGATTGATTGATCTACTTGAACAGAATTTTGACAACCATCAACAACTACCAAATCAGCAGCGCAGTATTTCTTTTACTTTTCATAAACAACGTTACTGGTTGCTTGATAGCTATCTGTTGGGATGGAAAAGCATAGAAGAATAATGATCCTAAACTTATTTTAAATACAACGATGAAGGTAAATTATTATGTCTATAACACTCTCAGGTGAAATGTACTGGTTAACATGGAATGTCGTTTTAACGGCTTTCATGGTGACACCCTATGCTGTATACAGGACAGCTAAGTTGGGTGGTTTATTACAGGTTTTTAAAACACCTCTGCCGGGAGATAGCCCTTTTGACGATGACTGGGCGCATAGAGCTTATCGTGCCCATATGAATGCATTTGAAGGTATAGCCCTGTTTGCACCATTAGCAATTGCAGTACATGTCAGTGGTGTGAGTAATGAGGTAACAGTGATTGCTTGTGCAACCTATTTCTGGGCAAGATTAATTTATGCTCCCTTATATTATTTTGATGTTCCTTATTTAAAAACATCTGTCTGGTTTGTTGGTTTAGGTGCAACACTGGTTCTTGCGTTCCAGCTTTTAAAATAGCTGGTTATGAAGAGAGTGTTTTTGATAATAATTTTAAAGCTATTTTAAATATCGTTCCTGAAATCAGGAAAAAATACTTAGCGTAGATTTTAATTTGAATACTCTGTCAGTGTGTTAAGCTAATTCATTATTATGAAATCTATTCTTAAAGTTATTATATGCTGTAGCATGTTCGGCTGTCAGCCATATGAAGAACCTGAGCTTTATGGTCCCAGTGGTTCCCGCTGGGTCGGTGGAGTAGATGGAGGTGTATACGTTTACATAGAAGATGATTTAAATTCTAATGATCGTATTTATCAGGGTGTGATTTATTTTGATTATGATAAAACCCTCTGGTATGAGGGGCGGTTTGAATACAGTAAAGATAAAGTTTTAGATTTTGATAACTATCAGCTTTATTCCGGTTGGGATGGTGAGAGGTTATACCTGAAAGATAATAGTTATTTAAAAGTGATAGATGCAATGCCTCAGCTATAATTCTAGTCTTTTAAAAACATCAAGTTAGATAGAATAATACCTGTCTACTTTGTTGTTGACCGAAGCAGAATACGGGCTGAGTACTCCCGTAATTCTTAGGTACTTTTCAGATACACATTATATACCTTGTAAAATATTGTTTATCATTGCATTGAATTTTCAATGTATAAATTCCTGAGTTGCTTGAATACAGGTCCGGGGCATGTAGTGATCTTTCGTCCATCAACTTCATTAACCGGAATTAATTCAGCACCTGTACCCGTTAGAAAACATTCATCTGCAGAGTAAATATCATAGGCTGAAAGTGTTTCAATACAGGTAGTTAAACCTGCTTCTGCTGCAAGTTTTAATATCAGGTCCCGGGTGATGCCCGCAAGTGAGCCATCAACAGAGGGAGGCGTATAAAGCTTACCATCACGCACAATAAATATATTATCAACACTGCCTTCTGTGATGTAGCCTTGCTGGTTAAGCATTAAAGCCTCTTCGACACCCGCATTATTTGCCTCAATACGCGCCAATATTGCATTAAGATAGTTAAGGCTTTTAATGCGTGGGTCAAGGCAATCAGCAGGTATTCGACGGGTAGAGGCAATGATAGTGCGTATGCCGTTCTTCTGTGCCTGCTCATCTGACATGGAAAGGGGGCTTGCAATAATTATTAACTCAGGCTCATTACATTGTGCCGGGTTAATGCCTAGTGGGCCTTTGCCCCGGGTAACAATTAAACGTATGTAGCCCTGATTATGCTCATAGGCATCAATAACCGATTGAAGAGTGCTGGTTAATTCAGGCATACTTTTAGGTAGTTCTAAAGCAAGTGCCTTTGCAGATGCGTTGAGTCGTTTCAGATGTGGTTCAAGCAAAAAGGCCTTATTGTTATAAAAGCGTATTCCTTCAAAAATACCGTCGCCATACAGCAGACCATGATCCATTACGGATATATGTGCATCTTGCAGTGCCACTATCTCATTATTCATCCAGCAAATACCCTCGGGCAGCATGAAGTTCTCCTTAAAAATAAATAGTCAATATAGGTGACCTATATTTTCATACAGAACATGTTAGAATGTCAACATGATTGACCTAAAAAACAAAAATAGAAAATATTCCGGTAGCAGAAATAGAAACCTTGAACTAAACCAGGCACTGGAAGCCATACATTTTGGTTTTAAGACCTTAATATCTAAACCAGATGAACGGTTGGCAGAAATTGCATATTCACGAGTACACCACAGGATTTTATATTTCATCGCGCGTAATTCAGAGTGCAGTGTAAATGAGTTGTTAGAGGTTATGGGGGTAAGCAAGCAGTATTTAAACAGACCGTTAAGACAATTAACAGAGGATGGTTATGTAGATGTTAAACAAGATAGCCAGGATAAGCGGGTAAAACGAATTAAGTTGAGTAAGCAGGGTATAAAACTTGAATTTGAATTGACTGAAGATCAACGAAAACGATTTGAGAAAGTATTTAAGAGTGCTGGACCACAGGCAGAAGCAGGCTGGCGAAAAGTGATGCAGTTATTAATTGAATCGGCTGAGAATTAGGTCATCTCTTTACTGTGGAATAGGGGATCTACCTGTGTTGATTAATTTGTGTCCTATGTCACCTTATCAACTAAATAGCTCGCATTTATGTTTTGTTCTATTGAACAGCCTGATTAATCGGTCTAGTATTTGCGTTGTTAATAATAACTGAAAGGACGAAGCGCGTGGCAATACTGCAAAGCGTTGGTGAAGAGGGAATAAATGACAGGGTTGATGTTAAGCTTATTCAGGCAGCGTTAAATCTGTCACAGTCAGATAATTTTAAACTAGAAAAAACACTTGTTGTTGATGGTGACATTGGCAGAAAAACAATCCTGGCTATAGAAGTGTTTCAAAAAGATATTGTTAATCTCAGTAACCCGGATGGTCGAGTTGATCCTGGTGGTAGAACTTTAGGTGCCTTAAAAAATAACATAGTAAAGGGGCTTAATCAGGATTCTTTAATGGCTATTATGGCCATGGGGCGCAAAGCAACCATCAAGCTTTATTTGCCTCTTCTAATTTCGGCCTTGCCAAAATACAAGATAAATACCCCCCTTAGAACAGCACATTTTTTAGCGCAGGTTGGTCATGAAAGTTTATCTTTTGTCTATACTCAGGAAGTAGCTAGTGGAGCCGCTTATGAAGGTAGATTAGATCTGGGTAATACACTGGCAGGAGATGGTGTAAGGTTTAAGGGCCGAGGGCTTATACAGCTGACGGGGCGTGATAATTATAAAAATTATGGAAAATATATATCATTAGATTTACTTCATTCAGGAAATGAACAACTGATTGCAGACACACCTGAGTATGCGCTGGATGTTAGTTTGTGGTTCTGGAATAAAAGAAAACTAAATGATTATGCAGATGAAGATAATCTTAAAGCGATAACACGCCGTGTAAATGGTGGTTATAATGGACTGGAAGATAGAGAGCGTTATCTTAATCGTGCGAAATTCTTTTTAGTGTCATAGATTAGGGATGATACTACCTCTATTATTATTTGTTCTTGTGTTTTCAAGCTATGCAAGAGCTGTTGAAGAAGTTGAAACCTGTGAGCTGCTTTTTGATATGGCAGGTTCCTGTGTTTATAAAGGTATTACAGCAGGTTTGCTTACAACAAAACTAAATTTTGATGAGAAAATTTTAAATTCACTTGTTGTTATAAATCAGGGGAATAAGCATTCGCTAAGCATAACTAAAGATACTTTTATTTTAGAAGGAGATAAAGGCTATATCTCTTTTCAAGATATTAATTTTGACGGATACCCTGATATAGCTATTACGACTTCTTTCGGTTTAGCAAATATTTATCTCGATTACTGGGTGTACAACACGACAAATAAACAATATGTTTTTGTTGGGAACTTTTCTAAATTAAAATTAAATGATGAACTTAAAATATTGAGTAACAGGATAAAAATAAATGCTGCAGAATATAAAAATAATACTTATATATGGCAAGGTTTAAAGCTAGTTGCGCAGTGAAGGTATTTGATAGTGTTCTGAGTAAATGAATGAAAATATATCATTTCAGGTATTTATAGTAGTAAGTTCTTAGGTGTTTCTTAAAAAAATAATACAGTCTAATAATTTTTAAAATAGAATAAGCTTGCTGATTGAATAAGTTTTTATTGGAGACATGTGGGTGTTACAAAATTATATTATTCAAAAAAGACTCTTCAAGGATATTTTATTAATGACCCATGTGGTGATTGGTTATCCTGGGGTTGTCGAGTGCTTTAAATTTGTGTCTGAAATGCAAAGAGTTGGTGTGGATATAATTGAGTTGCAGATACCAGATGATAATGCGCACTTAGATG
>Ga0316207_10001762_pt1 | contig 24904 bp, 23 predicted proteins | sample 6weekpyrite_MG_FD_204943 | JGI IMG/M metagenome (GOLD analysis project Ga0316207, IMG submission 204943) | Microbial mat bacterial communities from mineral coupon in-situ incubated in ocean water Damariscotta River, Maine, United States -... | ecosystem: Environmental > Aquatic > Marine >... | reverse complement strand
GAAATAAATCAAAACATTGTGAGTGTTAATACACTTTCCGTTCAGGCAGCACAGGGTGCTGAGCATACCGCGGCATCGTGCCAGGAGTTAGAACGCACGGCCAATGAACTACAGCAAATGATCAGCATGTTCAAAGTTTGATAATGAATGACCGCAGCAAGGAGGCTGGGTGGTTATTTTTATTAAAATATCGTTTACTTTTTTAATATTACATCACAACTTACTTTCTCATTAGCGGATTATCCTAAGTTACTGTAAAATAAGCGCCTTCAAGGTGAATTCAGTTTCCTGGGATATATTCGGTTGCGCACACGTATTAAAATCTGTGGAATTAGGCATTTAGAGGATGCACTCAAGGCAGTTGAGTGTGGCGCGGATGCGATTGGCCTGATTTTTGTCGAAAAAAGTCCACGTTTTGTCAGTTTGTCGGAGGCAGAACGTATCGCTAAATCGTTGCCCGCATTTGTAACGGTTGTAGGCTTGTTCATGGATGATGATGCAGAAACAGTACGCAGGACATTAAAGTCTGTGCCTTTAACTTTATTGCAATTTCATGGTAGTGAAACAGCGGAATTTTGCGAACAGTTTGATGTGCCCTATGTCAAAGTGCTGGGGATGACTGAGCAATCTGATATTGCTGCTTTTGCTAAAAAATACCCTGGGGCTAAGGCTATCTTGCTTGATAATGAGAAAGGTGGTGGAACAGGTCAAAGTTTTGACTGGAACCTGGTTCCCGAAAACTTAGCTGTCCCGATTATTTTAGCGGGTGGGCTTGACCCCGAAAATGTTGCCCTGGCCGTTGAAACGGTTAAACCTTACGCGGTCGATGTGAGTAGTGGTGTAGAATCCGAAACCGCGGTTAAAGATCATCATAAAATAGAACAATTTATTAAAGAGGTACAGCGCGTTGGCTGAAAAATATCAACAACCGGATGATAAAGGTCATTTTGGTGTATATGGCGGACTATTTGTTGCCGAAACATTAATGGAGCCGTTGACAGAGTTACGTCTCGCCTATGAGAAATTCATGCTCGACAAAGACTTTTTAGCTGAGCTGGACTGGGAGCTGCAAAATTATGTTGGTCGTCCTTCTCCACTCTATTTTGCTGAACGTTGGTCAAGAGAGCTAGGTGGCGCAAAAATTTATCTTAAGCGTGAAGATCTAAATCACACCGGGGCACATAAAATAAACAATACCGTGGGGCAGGCATTACTGGCTAAACGTATGGGTAAAACCCGTATTATTGCTGAAACAGGGGCAGGTCAACATGGTGTTGCAACCGCGACAGTGTGCGCGCGTTTAGGGCTTGAGTGTATTGTGTATATGGGGGCTGTTGATATAGAGAGACAGGCAGCCAATGTTTATCGCATGAAGCTCTTGGGCGCAACGGTTGTGCCGGTAACAGCGGGTTCTGCAACGTTAAAAGATGCATTAAACGAGGCCATGCGTGACTGGGTCACTAATATCGATGATACTTTTTATATTATTGGTACGGTGGCGGGGCCACATCCATATCCCGCTATGGTGCGTGATTTTCAAACCATTATCGGTCGTGAAGCGCGCCAGCAAATACAAGATCATGAAGGCCGTTTACCCGATGCCGTGGTGGCGTGTGTGGGTGGGGGTTCAAATGCGATTGGCCTGTTCCACCCCTTTATTGATGATAAAGAGGTAAAAATTATTGGCGTTGAAGCCGCGGGTGATGGTATTGAAACCGGAAATCATGCCGCGCCGTTATGTGCAGGTAAGCCGGGGGTATTACATGGCAACCGTACCTATCTGGTTGAAGATGATAACGGTCAAATTATTGAAACTCACTCTATCTCAGCAGGCCTGGATTATCCTGGGGTCGGGCCGGAACATGCGTGGTTAAAAGATATTGGCCGCGCAGAGTATGTGGCCATTAATGATAAAGAGGCGTTACAAGCTTTTCATGATTTAACTAAAATTGAAGGGATTATTCCGGCATTAGAATCCAGCCATGCTTTAGCTTATGCAGCAAAGCTTGCAGCAGAGATGAGTAAAGATGAGATTATTGTTGTGAATCTCTCGGGCCGTGGTGACAAAGATATTCACACGGTTGCGAATATTGAGGGAATTGAAGTATGAGCCATCGAGATGTAAGTAGAATAGCGGCGCGATTCGAATTGCGCGCCAAAGAAGGTCGTAAGCTTTTGATTCCATATTTTACCGCGGGTGATCCTAACCCGGAAAATGCCGTGCCCATGATGCATGCCATGGTTGAAGCAGGGGCGGATCTCATTGAGTTAGGGGTGCCTTTTTCAGACCCGATGGCAGAAGGCCCGGTGATTCAAAAAGCCATGGAGCGCGCGTTAGAATTCAATGTTAGCCTTCGTGATGTTATTGCGATGGTGGCTGAATTTCGCCAAAAAGATCAAGAAACACCTGTTATATTAATGGGCTACCTTAATCCGGTAGAAATTATGGGTTACGCTGAATTTGCTAAATCTGCCGCTACCGCAGGTATTGACGGGCTTTTAACGGTGGATATTCCGCCAGAAGAAGCCAAAGATTATGTCGAGGCATTGAAAGCAGAAGGTATTGATCGTATTTTCCTCATTTCACCAACAACAACTGACGACAGGATTAAAGCCATTAATGATGCCAGCGGCGGCTTTTTGTACTATGTTTCTCTTAAAGGGGTGACAGGTGCAGGACATTTGGACATAAATGCAGTACAGGATCGCGTTTCTAACATACGTCGATTGACAGAGTTACCTGTTGGAGTAGGCTTTGGGATTAAGGATGCCGAGTCAGCTAAAAATATCGCAAGCACTGCAGATGCTGTTGTTGTTGGAAGTGCTATTATTAAGCGTATTGAGGAAAACCTTGATTCAGTTGATAATGCGAATAAAGCCGTATGCGAATTATTATCTGAAATGCGACAGGCACTCGACGCGTAAAAATTAAGCTGTAAATTAAATATAACTTAAAGAAAAATAAGATAGGATTTCAGTCATGAATTGGTTTAGCAAATTACTTCCCGAACGCATTCGAATTGATGGCGGCTCACGTAAAAATATGCCTGAAGGCTTGTGGACCAAGTGTGCTTCCTGTGGCGCTGTTTTATACCGTGCTGAAATGGAACGAAACCTGGATGTTTGTCCCAAGTGTGATCAACATGCCCGAGTTGGCGCGCGTTTTCGTTTAGAAAAATTTCTTGATGAAGATGGTCGCAGTGAAATAGGTGAAAATTTAAAGCCTGTTGATGCCCTTAAATTTAAAGATTTAAAAAAATATAAAGACCGTATTAGCCAGGCACAAAAAGCCACCGATGAAAATGATGCTTTGATCGTCATGAAAGGCACCGTTAAAGGTGTTCCTGTTGTTGCCGCAGCATTTGAATTTAAATTTATGGGCGGTTCAATGGGCTCGGTGGTTGGCGAGCGTTTCGTTCGTGCAGTTAATGTTTGTTTAAAAGAAAATATTCCATTAGTTTGTTATTCAGCGAGTGGCGGTGCACGTATGCAAGAGGCGTTGTTCTCGTTAATGCAAATGGCAAAAACCAGCGCTGCATTAGCGCGTATGCGTCAACAGTCTTTACCTTTTATCTCTATTCTAACTGATCCGACTATGGGCGGTGTATCAGCGAGTTTAGCGATGTTGGGTGATATTAATATCGCAGAACCTAATGCCTTAATCGGTTTTGCTGGGCCACGTGTGATTGAGCAAACAGTGCGCGAGGTGCTTCCGGATGGCTTCCAGCGCAGTGAGTTCTTATTAGAACATGGTGCGGTGGATATGATTGTTGATCGTCGTGATATGCGAGATAAGGTGGCGTCGTTACTTTCTATGATGATGCAAAAACCTGCGGCATAAAAAATCTGTTCAGTGATTTATTCCCTCCCTTTCAAGGGGAGGGTTAGGGAGGGGTGATATAAAATGTACCTCTCCCCCTAACCCCCTCCCTGAGGGAGGGGGAAGTTTTTAATTTTTAAAAGGTGGTTTTAAACCACCTTTTTTTATTTTTTGAGTTTTTAAAATGCGTTTCTCTACTCTTCAAGAATGGTTAGATTGGCAAGAGGGTTTACATCACTCAGGCATTGAGCTTGGTCTTGAGCGCGTTAGCAAAGTGTTTAAACGGTTGCATTCTTCGTTACCGCCATGTCCGGTTATTAGTGTTGCAGGGACTAACGGTAAAGGTTCTAGTGTTGCTTTATTAGAATCTATTTACCAAAGCGCCGGTTATCAAACGGGCGTATATACTTCACCGCATTTGCTTCGTTATAATGAGCGCATTCATCTCAATGCTGAAGAGGTGAGTGATAATATGATTTGTGAAGCCTTTGAGCGAATTGATCAGGCACGGCTCAATCGTGCTGAGTTTAATAACTCATGCAGTGATGATAACGAAGATATCTCTTTAACCTATTTTGAGTTTGGGACTTTAGCGGCGTTAGATATTTTTTTTCGTGCAAAGCCTGATGTTATCATTCTGGAAGTCGGTTTGGGCGGGCGTCTGGATGCTGTCAATATCATTGATGCCGATGTCGTGCTGATTACCTCAATTGGCATTGATCATACCGCCTGGCTTGGTTCTGACCGTGAAACCATCGCTATAGAAAAAGCAGGCATTATGCGAAAGGGCCGACCGGTGGTTTACAGTAGTCCCGATATGCCAAATAGTATATTTGAGACAGCACTAAAGGTTGGTGCAAAGCTGTTTCAACGCGGTAAAGATTTTGGCTGGAAAATGGGTGCGGGTTACGCTGCATGGGATTGGCAGTCAGATACACAGCAGCGCACCGCTTTACCGCAACCTAACCTGCGTGGAGAACACCAGCTCGATAATGCTGCCGGGGTTTTAATGGTGATTGAGCAGTTGGCAAATAGATTATCTGTCAATCAAAAACAGATTAAAGCGGGCTTATTATCTGTTTCGGTGCCTGGCCGCTTTCAGTGCCAACCCGGCGACCCTATGCATATTCTGGATGTCGCGCATAATGAAGCCAGTATGGCCTGTTTAGCAGAACTACTGAGTTTACAGGTGTGTGGTGGAAATAGTGTAGCCGTATTAGGGATGTTAGAAGATAAAGCACATGCAGAGGCTTTATCTGTAATGTTGCCGCAAATATCGAAGTGGTATGTCGCTGATTTAGATGTTCCCCGGGGTGCAAAGTCAGCTCAATTAGCTGCTGTTTTAAAAGGCTTAGATGAAAAAACGCGTGTAGATTGTTTTTCGGGAGTGAAGCAAGCTATTCAGGCTGCTGACAGTGAGGTGAAAAGTGGTGATAGGGTTATTATTTTTGGATCATTTTGTACAGTGGAATTAGCACTACAGCTAGGAATATAATACGCTCTGGATACAGAAAGTATTTTTGCTATTTTACTGCTCAGGAGGCATGGTGGAAGAAGGTCGCTTAAGACAACGTTTGGTTGGTGCCGTAGTGCTGGTTGCTCTGGCAGTGATTTTTATCCCGATTTTACTCAATGGTGGGCGCGATATGGAAATGCCGGTATTTGGAAGTAACGTGCCTGAGCGCAGCGCTGAGATCCGTAATATCAAACATATTGATATTAAAGAAATGCAAAAAACGAAGTCTCACCAGGTTAATCCTAAAAAAATTCCCATTGCAAAGGGCTTGCCTGAACCTGATGTGGTGAAAACTCCATCACCTTCTATAATTGACAGCATTAAAAATGCGTCCATATTGAAGGAAGATAAAAAGCCGCTAATAACAGATAATGTTTGGGCTGTGCAGGTAGGGAGTTTTAAAAACAGAACAAATGCGTTGGCGTTGCAAGACAAGATACGCAAGAAAAAACTACATGCTTTTGTTGACCGCATTATGAAAAATAATACGCCTATTTATCGTGTTCGAGTGGGGCCGCAAACGAGTAAAGAAAAAGCTGAAATGGTTAAGATAAAGTTGAAAAAAGAAATGAAGTTAAGTGGTTTGGTTGTTAAACATCCATAATATGGAATGATATAAATGGTTGTTGCTGATTTTATTGTTTTAGGTATTATTTTTCTTTCTGTAATCATTAGCCTGATGCGTGGTTTTGTAAAGGAAGCGTTGTCATTGACGGCTTGGTTAGCATCATTGTGGGTAGCAATGAGCTTTTCTTCTGGTATGGCAGAACTATTTGGTAGTTCAATTAAAGATCCTACTTTACGGTTGCTTGCTGCATTTGTCAGTTTGTTTGTTTTATCTTTAATCGTTGGTTCGCTGATAAATTTTTTCGCATCACAATTTGTACAACGAGTTGGCCTTACAGGTATCGATCGTACACTCGGTAGTGTGTTTGGTTTTTTACGCGGTATTTTGTTAGTAACAATAATTGTTATGTTGTTAGGTCTGACTTCCTTGCCGAAAGAATCCTGGTGGAATGAATCTTTTTTTCTGTTTCGCTTTGAAGTCATTGCATCCTGGTTAACTGAATTATTACCAGGCGATATTGCTCGATATTTTAAATTTTAATTTTGATTAACCGTTTAAATACGTAGGAAAAATATTTATGTGTGGAATTATTGGACTTGTTGGCCATACTCCCGTAAACCAGCAGTTGTATGATGGTTTAACCGTGTTACAACACCGTGGTCAGGATGCAGCAGGTATTGTTACCTGTGAAGATGACCGTATGTACTTACGTAAAGACAATGGTTTGGTAAAAGATGTTTTTCATACCCGCCATATGCTTAATTTGAAAGGTAATATTGGTATTGGTCATGTCCGTTATCCAACGGCAGGTTGTTTTTCGTCATCAGAAGCCCAGCCTTTTTATGTGAATTCTCCATACGGTATTGCTTTGGCGCATAATGGCAATTTAACCAATGCCGGAGACTTAAAACACGATTTATTTGTTCAGGATCGTCGTCATATCAATACAAATTCAGATTCTGAAATACTACTAAATATTTTTGCACATGAATTACAAGAAACGGTCAGTCCCGATTTGGATATAACCGCAAACAATATTTTTGATGCTATCGAAAATGTACATAAACGTTGCAAGGGTGCTTACGCGGTTGTTGCTATGATCACGGGGCGCGGTATTGTTGCATTTCGTGATCCGCACGGTATTCGCCCGGTCGCGTTCGGTAAGCGAGAAACTGAAAAAGGCATTGAACATATTGTGGCTTCAGAGTCGGTTGCGATTGAATCATTAGGTTTTGAAATGGTTCGTGATATTGCGCCAGGTGAGGCAATTTTTATTGATAACCAGGGCGAAATTTTTTCTCGTCAATGTGCAGAAGCACCGGAATTATCCCCATGTATTTTTGAACATGTATATTTTGCCCGTCCAGATTCTATTATTGATGGCGTGTCAGTTTATAAGGCACGTTTACGCATGGGCGATTATTTGGCAAAAACGATTTTAAAAGAATTTCCCAATCATGATATTGATGTTGTTTTGCCTATTCCTGACACCAGCCGAACTTCGGCTTTAGAGTTATCGTATACCTTGGGCGTGAAATATAGCGAAGGTTTTATTAAGAATCGTTATATTGGCAGAACATTTATTATGCCAGGACAACAACAACGCAAAAAATCAGTCAAACAAAAACTCAATGCGATTGATTTAGAGTTTAGGGGTAAAAATGTTCTATTAGTTGATGATTCAATTGTACGCGGTACAACATCACAACAAATTATTCAGATGGCGCGTGATGCAGGTGCAAAGAAAGTGTATTTTGCCTCAGCGGCTCCGGCAGTACGTTACCCCAATGTTTACGGTATTGATATGCCGGCTGCAGTTGAATTGATCGCTCATGACAGGGAGATTGACGAAATTGCAAAAGAAATTGGTGCAGATAAATTATTCTATCAAAAACTAGATGATCTTATTGAAGCGGTACGAGAAAAAGTACCCAATATAAAAGAGTTTGATACGTCGGTTTTTGATGGAAAATATATTACCGGTGATGTTAATGAATCATATTTAAATCATATTGAGTCATTAAGAAATGATGCCAGCAGAAAAAGTGATGAAGCCGATAATGAAGTGATTGAGCTTCATAATAACGCTTAAATTGACATTTAATCAGTCATCATCTACTCTATTACCTTCTGTGTAACTATTGTTACCTCAGAATAGCGCCGATTTGATATCAGCTTGCGGGCGCATTAAAAGTACAGCTAAAGTGAGGAAAAGCCTGCTTTAGTTGAAGTGGGTTTTTTTATGCCCGAAATTAATTAAATTTGGAGATAGCAATGTCAGAGTTTGATGAACAATGGGCACCTGAAACCCTTGCAGTACGGGCAGGGCAGGTACGCACCGCAGAAGGTGAACATAGTGAACCTATTTTCCCAACTTCAAGTTTTGTTTTTCCAACTGCTGCAGAGGCTGCGGCACGTTTTAGTGGTGAAACTGCCGGGAATATTTATTCTCGTTTTACCAACCCAACGGTTCGTACTTTTGAGCAGCGTTTAGCTGCGCTTGAAGGCGGGGAGAGTTGTGTGGCGACCTCTTCAGGGATGTCTGCAATTTTAACGACTTGTATTTCTCTATTACAGGCGGGTGATCATATTGTTTCTTCGCGTTCTGTTTTTGGTACTACGGTTGTACTTTTTAATAAATACTTACAACCTTTTGGTGTTAATACCAGCTTTGTTGATTTAACCGACATAGATGCATGGAAAGCAGCCATTAAGCCTGAAACAAAAATATTGTTTTTAGAAACGCCCTCTAATCCATTAACAGAAGTTGCTGATTTAAAAGCGCTGGCTGATTTAGCTCATGAAAATGATTGTTTGCTGGTAGTTGATAATTGTTTGTGTACACCGGTATTACAACAGCCTTTAAAGTTTGGTGCTGATATTGTTATTCACTCAGCAACAAAATATATTGATGGTCAGGGCCGGGCGATGGGTGGAGCCGTGGTGGGTAATAAAGAATTAGTCGGTGAAAAAGTTTTTGGTTTTTTGCGTACAGCAGGACCAACACTGAGCCCGTTTAATGCATGGGTATTCTTAAAAGGACTGGAAACGTTAAGTTTAAGAATGAAAGCACACAGTGCGAATGCTTTAGAGCTTGCTCAATTTCTGGAACAACATACTTCTGTGAATAAAGTGTATTACTCTGGACTGGAGTCACACCCTCAATATGCTTTAGCGAGAGAACAACAATTTGCAGGTAGTGGTGTTTTGTCCTTTGAAGTTAAGGGTGGCAAAGAAGCAGCCTGGAAACTGGTTGATGCCACAAAACTATTGTCAATTACAGCAAATTTAGGTGATGCAAAGTCGACAATTACTCATCCCGCAACAACAACGCATGGTCGTTTAACGGATGAAGAAAAACTAAAAGCCGGAATTAGTGAAGGTTTAATTCGTGTTTCAGTCGGTTTGGAATCAATAGAGGACATAAAAGCAGATATTGCCAGAGGCCTGTAACTATAGCAGTTCAGTAAAATGGACTGATGAGGCTATAGACTACTTACTTTTGGATAATTAAAAGCTGGGTACAAGCTGAATGTCGATATGTTTTTCTTCGTTGCAGGGATGTTGAAATGAGAGATGGGATGCATGCAGCAGTAAGCGTTCAGATTTTTTTATGGCATCATCTTCTGCATATAATTCGTCACCCAATATTGCATGATTAAGGGATTGTAAATGAATTCTAAGTTGATGCGTTCTTCCGGTTATTGGAATAAGCTCGAGTCGACTGGAATCATTTTTTTCGTCATAAGATAAAAGGGTATAACACGTTTTTGATATTTTTCCCGATTCAAAATCCACTTTTTGCTTTGGTCGGTTTGGCCAGTCTGTAATGAGGGGTAAATTAATTTCACCACATTTGTCTTTGACTTTTCCATCAACGACAGCAATATATTTTTTATCGACTTTTCTGTTCTGGAATAAAATGCTGAGTTTACGTTCCATTTCTTTTCCTAATGCAATCACGATTAAGCCTGATGTCGACATATCCAGGCGATGCACAATTAAAGCAGAAGGGTATTCTTTTTGGATTCGGGTAATCAAACAATCCTGTTTTTCTATTCCGCGTCCAGGCACAGAGAGTAAGCCGCTTGGTTTGTTTACAATCAGTAAATACTTATCTTTATAAAGAATATCAAGAGAAGTATGGGCTGGCGGGTTGTATTTCATTTGATATGACGAGGAAAGATTAAATTAGATATTGAGTTTATATATCAATATAACATTGATAAAAACAAGAATAAAACTGATTGCTTGCCATGTACGAAGAGGATCTCGCTTTATCAATGGAACATGGTCGTTGTTAATCAGGGATGAATCAGGTTTATTGAGTGCATAGGTGAACTCAGATAAAATACTAAAACGGTTTTCTGGATTAATACTCACGGCTTTTTCAATCGCCTTATCGACCCATACGGGAATCTCGGGGTTATATCGTTTAATCGATATGTATTTTACTCTTTTAATATTTTTTACACTCATCTCTTTACCATAAGGTAAATGTCCACTGAGCATTTCATAAATAATTACGCCGAGTGAGAAAATATCGGAACGATTACTACCGGGCGTTCCAATATGGTATTCAGGGGCGGTATAATTTATGGTGCCAAGTATGTTATTTACTTCAATAGGTAAATATATTTCCTCAACCCCGGCTATTTTCGCTGAACCAAAATCAATGATTTTTAAGGTTTCATTTTTATCAATTAAAATATTCTCGGGTTTTAAGTCCTGATGTATCATCTCTAATCGATGAAATGCGCGTAACCCGCGTTCAATTTGTTTGCTAAAGCTTCGCACCAGGTTTAATGAAGGCCGGGGGTTATCATCAATCCATTGACGCAAAGAACAACCTTCAATGTATTCGGTAATATAATATAAGGCAGTACGTTTACGTTTAATATCCAATACTTTTAATACATGCGGATTATTGATTCGTTTACCAGCCCATTCCTCGTGTAAAAATTGATTAATATATTCGGGATCATCCTGATAGTTGACTGAAGGTGCCTTCATTACGATATTTTTATTGCTATCAATGTCTTGCACCAAATACACTTCTGTCCGCTTATTTGAGAACAGATGGCGTATAACTTTATAACCATCAAGAATTAAACCAGGCTCTAAGGGAGGAGGAAAGGGGAGTTCAGTGAGTTTTTCATAAAACTCAGTTTCGTTTTCAGTTGGTAAACCAGTGATTTGAATAATTTGGCAGGTGAGATTATCGTCGCTTTTATTTTTTTCTGCTATTGTAACAATTTCTTGGGCTGAAAGATTAATGTCTTTATTTTGGAGTATAGTTTGTTTAATTATACTATCAGTCACAAACTCATAAACGCCGTCGGTGAGTTGAATAAAGATATCACCGACTTCAATAGCTAATGTTTTGTAATCAATATCGACACGCAGCTCAATACCCAGGGCTCTTGACAGGTAACTTTTTTCTTTACTGACAAAAAAACGGTGATCATTTGTGAGTTGTTCCAGATCGTTTCCACGTAGACGATAAATTCGTGTATCACCAACATGGAATATATAGGCCGTATTTGACTTAAAAACTAATGCACTTAATGTTGTCACCATACCTTTATTGCTCTGGTATTGGCGCTGTCCCTGGCCATGCAGCCATCGGTTTAATGCTGAAAGTATTTTTTGTCCTGAATTTTTTACTGACCAGGTTTCAGGGGTACTAAAATAATCACTTAAAAAACTTTTTACGCAACCTTCAGAGGCTTGCTTGCCATCATCACTGGCACTCATACCATCGGCAACTACAGCTGCAATCCCCTTGGTTGTTAATAAAGGGGCATCGGGTACGACTATTCCACAGGAGTCTTCGTTTTGTTGCTTCACTCCTGCAATACTGTAATGACTGCTATTTATTTGTAATTTTGATGACATGGTTAAATTCTAATGAAAAAGGCAGTGACGTTAAAGTATAACGGCACTGCCTTTATTATGGTGAAAAATTATGGATTAAATTTTATTTTAATCAACATCGAGCATTTGTACTGTTCCATCGGGCAAAACTTCTGCCATTTGGTCTTTGGGATCTTCAAGGAAAAATATAATTAAAATAAAGACGATTATTGCTGAGGCTGCAATCACCATAAAGAAAACATCAGTTGCAACAAACGATAGTACGGTTAAAAAGGTAACAGCCCCCACATTACCATAAGCACCGGCCATACCAGCAATTTGACCGGTCATGCGACGTTTAACTAACGGTACAATAGCGTAAACGGCACCATTACCCGCATTAACAAATAATGAACTAAAGATAACGGCCGCTACGGCAAGAGATATACTCCATTCGCTGGTAATTAAACTTAATAAGTAATACCCGACTCCTGTACCTAACATGATTATTGCTAATGAAGATTTTCGACCATATTTATCACTAATCCAGCCACCTGCCGGACGCATAATTAGGTTTAATCCGGCAAAAACTGATGCGATTAGGCCGGCTTGAACAGCGCTAAGATTAAAGGTGTCCATAAAAAACAATGGCAATATTGATATTACGGCAAGTTCTGACCCAAATGTCACCATATAGGATAGATCTAGCAGTGCTACCTGCTTGAACTTATAACGTTCTATTTCAGGAACAGCTTCACTAAATACGTGCTTATTGATTTGGTAAATACGGATGGTTTGAAATGCATATAAGCTGGCGAGGATAATATAAATTATCATGGTAACTGCTTCGCTTAACATACCTAAATTAGATGGGCTGAGTTTCCACGCTAATACGGCTAATGCAGCAAACAATGGGATATTCATAACAAGGTATAAAAAGAAATCAAATGGGCTGGTGATTTCTAATGCACCATTTTTCTTTGGTTTGAAGTAAGTTGAACCTTTAGGGGTATCACTTACACTAAAGAAGTAAATAGCAGAATAGATTAGTGCAACAAGGCCCGTTGAGCCTACTGCGTAACGCCAACCGTCTTCGCCACCAAACATTAATGCGATTGTAGGCAAAATTACTGCTGCCCCTGCTGAACCAAAATTACCCCAGCCACCGTAAATGCCCTGAGCAAGCCCTGTTTGTTTGGCTGGAAACCACTCACTAACCATACGAATGCCAATAACAAAACCCGCGCCGACAAAACCCAGTAAGAAGCGCATTATTGCGAGTTGCTCAAAATCTTTTGCCAGCGCAAAACCGAAACAGAGGAAGCTGGAGACAAATAACAACATGGAATAAATGCGACGTGGGCCAAAGGCATCAACGAGCATACCAATAATAATTCGAGCAGGAATGGTTAACGCAACATTTAATATTAAAAGCGTTTTAATTTGTTGATCATTTAAACCTAAGGACTCACGCATCATGCCCAAAAGAGGTGCATGGTTGAACCAGACAAAAAAACTGATAAAAAATGCTATCCAGCTTAAGTGCAGTATGCGCATTTTTCCGCTAAATGAAAATAAGTTTAACTTGCTTGTATCAACCGACATGGATGGAGCCTCAATATAATGATTGTAAGTATAATTTTTACTCCTAAGAGCAAAGCGTATGCCATGTTTTGTAATCTATTGTTTTTAAAAGGTAATTTCATGGTGCGCCGTCTTTGTCGACTAATTGGCGCACAGTCTGAGTGCATCCCTGCACTAAATAATGCCAACGAGAGCTTATTTTGGTGCAAATAAATTTTAAATTTAACAATTATCCATTCTGAAATGCGATTAAACGGTACAATGTAGCTACATTAAATTTAAATGTTATCTGGATATTAAATGCGAGATGTTGAAATTAGGAATGAGCCAGTCGAATTGTATAAGATCCTTAAGTTCGAAGGAATGGCAGCAAGTGGGGGCGAAGCAAAATTAGTCATTGAGCAAGGCCAGGTACTTGTTAATGGCAAAATCGAAACGAGAAAACGAAAAAAAATCAATTCAGGTGATATTATTGAATTTGCATCTGAGAAAATATGTATCAAACTTACCGGAAATTCCCATGACAAATAACGATATTTTACGCCGTATTCGCTATATTTTTGATTTTAATGACGACAAAATGATTGCGCTGTTTGCTGCTGCAGATTGTGAAGTAACGCGCGCGCAGGTAAGCAACTGGATGAAGGCAGAAGATGATCCTGCTTTTGAGAAATTAACCGATGTTATGCTTGCGACTTATCTTAATGGTTTGATCAATGATAAACGCGGTAAGCGGGAAGGCCCTCAGCCAGTGCCTGAAAGAGATCTCAGCAATAACGCTATTTTTATGAAGTTAAAAATTGCCTTAAACCTTCAGGCTGAAGATATCCTTGAGATTATGGATTTATCTGATTTTCGTATGAGTAAACATGAACTCAGTGCCTTTTTCCGTAAACCCGGTCATAAACACCACCGTGAATGTAAAGATCAAATACTGCGCATATTCCTAAAAGGGCTACAACAGCAATATCGTGGTGATACTGATTAATAGTAAACCTGTCGCTCACCTAAATGTCTTTTTACAGAGATTATTATCGGAGTAAATTAGATGAAAATTAAAGTTGCTGTTATATTGCTCACAAGTTTATTAAGTTATTTACCAGCTGCATCTGCAGATAAAGCTGTTTTTGCTGGTGGCTGTTTTTGGTGCATGGAATCTGATTTTGAGAAGCTAGCGGGCGTAACTGATGTTATTTCAGGGTTTACGGGAGGAACGGCGAAGAACCCAACTTACCGAGGTAACCACAAAGGGCATTATGAAGCTGTTGAGGTGACTTATGATCCCGCTAAGGTCAGTTATCAACAATTATTGGATCATTACTGGGTAAATATTGATCCCTTTGATGCTCACGGTCAGTTTTGTGATAAAGGCCCAAGTTATTTAAGCGCTATTTTTGTTGCTTCAGAAAAAGAAAAATCATTAGCAGAAGCATCTCGACAAAAAGTCGTTGAGCAGTTCCCAGGTAAAAAGGTGATTACACCAATATTAAAAGCTGCGACTTTTTATCCAATTAAAGGTGAAGAAGCTTATCATCAGGATTATTATAAAAATTATTCGGTACGTTACAAATATTACCGCTGGAGCTGTGGTCGTGATCGAAGGTTAAAAGCCATCTGGGGTGATAAAGCGAAAAATTAAAAAGAGAGGGGAAGTATGAATAGTAGCAATATATCAGGGAGTTGCTTATGTGGTGATGTAACCTATGAGTTTTCTGGTCCAGCTAAAGTATTTCAATATTGTCATTGCTCACGTTGCCAAAAAATAACCGGTTCTGCTCATGCTTCTAATATTATTATTGACCCCAATGAATTTAACTGGCTAACAGGTGAAGATAATATCGGGCGCTTTGAATTAGCTGAAGCCAGACATTTTGCAAGTTCATTTTGTAAAACCTGCGGTTCTTCTTTACCCTGGCTTACCCAAAGTGGCAAAGCCGTTATTATCCCTGCCGGAACATTAGATCAGGATCCCGGTGTTAAACCACAGCAAAATATTTACTATGCCGATAAAGCAGCATGGTATGTGAATGCTGATGATTTAATTAAGTATGACGCACTTCCAATAAAAAAATAGCTTCTTAAGATAATGAAGACGTTATTTTTATTCATCGTTTTAATACGACTGCTATTCCCGCTAGCTGCGCATGCAACTAATTCTGTTGCTTTAGATTCAATTAAAAGTGCAGGAGTTAATGTTCATTTAGAAAAAGTTAAGGAAGGATTGGGCATACCCTGGGGAATGGTATTTATCTCTTCTTCTGAGTTATTAGTCACGGAACGACGAGGGCGTGTTTACATTATTGATACTCGCTCAGGCTTAAAAACAGCGATTAAAAATATACCTGGGGTATTAAATGATGGTCAGGGTGGTTTACTCGGTGTCGCGATACCACCGAATTATGAAAGCACGCTTTGGATTTATTTTACCTATGTAAAGGAGGTTGCAGAGCAGGGTGTTACAGTACTCGCTCGAGCTAAGTTAAAAAATAATGCCTTAACCCAATGGCAGGAGCTACTGGTTTCAATATCGGGCAGTGATTCGAGCCAGCATTTTGGTAGTCGTATTAGTTTTGATGAAACAGGGCATGTTTATTTTGGTATTGGTGATCGAGGTGAACGTGCAAATAGTCAGGACTTAAGCAATCATGCGGGTACAATTATACGCTTGAATTTAGACGGCTCCATTCCAAAAGATAACCCTTTTGTCGGGCATACGTCAGCATTACCTGAAATATGGAGCTATGGGCACCGTAACCCACAAGGCTTGAGCTATGACTTTAAAACGCACCAGTTGTGGGAAATTGAGCATGGTCCAAGAGGAGGGGATGAGGTAAATTTAATTTTCGCTGGAAAGAACTATGGCTGGCCAATTATTTCGTACGGAAAGGAATACTGGGGGCCGGTTGCTGTTGGGGAAGGAACACACCGTAAAGGTATGGAGCAGCCAAAAAAAGTTTATACCCCATCGATTGCGCCGGGAAGTTTAATTGTTTATAGCGGAAATGCCTTTCCAAACTGGACGGGAAATTTATTTTCAGGTGCTTTAAAGCTTCGTCATCTTAACCGCCTTGTTTTAGATGATAACAAAGCGGTAATAAAAGAAGAAAGGCTACTTCTGTCTCTTAATGAACGTATTCGTGCTTTAGCGCAAAGTCCCCGGGGCTGGATATATTTTTCTACCGATAGTGGTAAAATTTATCGCATTAAACCGTATTTAAAATAATAATTATTATAAATGGCTTGTTATCTATGGAACTCAATCCAACACCCGCGCTATTAAATGTTTTATATTGGATTACACTGATAGCTGTTGTTGTTTCGTCCACTTCAGCTGTTTTAAAAGCTGGCTTTAAACAATTTGACTTGTTTGGTGTTATTATCATTGCTGTTGCAACCGGGCTGGGTGGTGGTTCTTTTCGTGATATGTTACTTGATAGAGAAGTTTTCTGGATTCGCGATCAGGTTTTTTTTTCGGCATCACTTAGCAGTGCAGTTATTATTTTTATCATCGCCAGGTTAAAGGTCATATCCCCAAAATTCTTTTTAATTCCTGATGCTGCTGGCTTAGCCACCTTTGCTGTTGCCGGTACGCTGGTATCGCTAATGGTTGGCGCTCCCTGGCTAGTCGCAAGTTTCATGGGGGTGATGACGGGAACCATGGGCGGTATTTTTCGTGACATATTGTGCAATGAAACCCCTGTTGTTTTTCAAAGCACATTATATGCGACAGTATCATGGGGCGGTTCATTACTCTTTATATTTCTATTATATAAAGACTGGGATGTTACGCTGTCAGCCATTATTGCAGGAATAATCATATTTGTTACACGATTATTAGCATTACATTTTAATATTAGTTTGCCAAAATTTAAGTTTAAACAATAGAATTTCTAATGCTTAAGTAGAGTGCACTTTACAATTTTTCTGTATCTTTGTGGTGCAATAAATATTTTTAATTAATTTCTTAACAGGAAAACATATACCCTTCCTACAGTTTCCCGGCTTCCTTTATATTTTATAAGTGGCATCATTTTTGCTCTTATGGACGTTAGATAAATCATTTAACTTTAATCTAACACCATAAAATGAAACGAAAAATATTACTTATTGATGAAAGTTCCAAAAGAACAGAAATGTTGAGCCTGTCACTTCATGAAGCAGGATTTGAAGTGGTTGGCAGAGTGTCGTGCACGGATGATATTTTGGCGAGTATTAAGGTCTGTGAACCCGATGTTTTAATGATCGATATGGGAGTACCGGATCAATATATTTTTAATCAGCTGGCAGAAATAAATAAAGTACTACCAAAACCGACTGTTTTTTTTGCAGAGAAAAGTGAAGAAGATGTGATTAATAAAGCAGTTCAGTCCGGGGTAAGTGCATTTATTGTCGATGGTTTAACGGGAAGACGTTTAAAACCTGTCATTGATCTTGCAATTGCACGATTTAATGAAATGCAATCACTGTATAAAAAACTTGCTGCATCAGAAGTAAATTTAGAGGAACGTAAAATTATTGAGCGGGCAAAGGGCATTATTATGAGCCGGAAAAAGTTAACTGAAGATAATGCATATAATTCTTTAAGAACACTGGCAATGAGTCAAAATAAAAAATTAGTTGAAATAGCAAAAAATGTTATTGAAATGTCGGAGTTATTTTGATTTTGCACCTTGAACGTTAATTTTGAGTGTTGACTGCTCCATTTTGTTACATTGAATCTCATGTTAATCAGATATTATAGAATTTTTAAAATATTATTTTCAAATAAAGCAAAGGGTTAAGTTACTTTTCAAATATTGGCACATAGATTGCTCTGGTATAATTTGTAAATATAAAAATTTAATTATTGTCCAACGGCGGGCGATAGTGAACGGACAATGGCGTCCACATAACAAACATTCGTGTTTGCTGTGTGGGCGTTTTTTTTTGCACTATTTATTTTAAATAAAAACAGTAGAGAGGCTGTAATGAAAATTAAAATCATGAAACTGGAACGTCGAAAGTTTTTTAAGTCGGCAATGATGTCGTTAGGACTATCGGCAACATTAGCACTGGGGCTGCTGGGGACTACAAATGTCAGCGCCGCAGTCGGCGAAGCGGAAAAAGAAGAATTGACATTTGGTTTTATAAAATTGACCGATATGGCGCCATTGGCCATCGCTTATGAAAAAGGTTTTTTTGAAGATGAAGGCCTGTATGTAAAACTCGAAGCTCAGGCTAACTGGAAAGTATTACTCGATCGCGTTATTGATGGTGAATTAGATGGTGCTCATATGTTAGCGGGGCAACCGCTGGGGGCTACCATAGGCTTTGGCACACAATCTCATATTGTTACGGCCTTCAGTATGGATTTGAATGGTAATGCGATTACAGTATCAAATAAAGTATGGGGAGAAATGAAAAAACATATTCCGCATAAGGACGGTAAGCCCGTTCATCCTATTAAGGCAGATGCGTTAAAACCCGTTATTGAACAATATAAATCAGAAGGTAAGCCTTTTAAAATGGGAATGGTGTTTCCTGTTTCAACACATAACTATGAATTACGTTACTGGTTAGCCGCAGGTGGTATTAATCCCGGCTTCTATGCACCACATAAAGGCGACAGCAGTGGTACTTTAAAGGCAGACACCTTGTTATCAGTTACGCCTCCACCACAAATGCCTTCAACAATGGAAGCGGGAACAATCGATGGCTATTGTGTCGGAGAACCATGGAATCAACAGGCCGTATTCAAGGGCATCGGTGTACCGGTTGTAACTGATTATGAAATATGGAAAAACAATCCGGAGAAGGTGTTTGGTGTAAGTAAGAAATGGGCGGATAAAAATCCAAACACGCATATACGCGTTGTTAAAGCCATGATTCGTGCTGCGCAATGGCTGGATGCGAATAACAATGCGAACCGTCCGGAAGCCGTTAAAATCTTATCTAAATCACAATATGTCGGTGCTGATTATGATGTTATTGCGAATTCAATGACTGGAACATTTGAGTATGAAAAAGGTGATAAACGTAGCGTACCTGATTTCAATGTGTTCTTCCGTTATAACGCAACTTACCCCTATTACTCTGATGCAATTTGGTATTTAACCCAAATGCGTCGCTGGGGCCAAATTTCAGAATACAAGCCGGATAGTTGGTACAAAGATATTGCGAAAAAAGTTTATCGTCCGGATATTTATGCTCAGGCGGCTAAAGAGCTGATTTCTGAAGGTAAGGTTTCTGCAAAAGATTTTCCAGACTTAACTACAGAATCAGGTTTCCGTAAACCACAAAAACATTTTATCGATAATATCGTGTATGACGGTACAGCACCAAATGCATATTTAAATAAATTTAAAATAGGCTTGAAAAATAAAGACAAAATGTAAGATGGGACATCCACATACATATTAAAAATTGTATGTGGATGCTTACACTGAGTTTGTAAAGATTGCTATTGAGGTTAAATAAAATGAATGCAAGAGTAATGAGCATGTTAGAAAGTAAGTTCATGACAAAATTATTATCTATGTCAAAACCAGGAAAAATCAATTGGGAAGAGGGGGTTAAAAAAATACTATATTCATTTGGCATTCCTTTGATGGCGATTGGATTATTTCTCGCACTGTGGGGAGGCATTGCCTCACAAATTCAAACATCATTGGGCCAGGTTCCCGGTCCAACAAAAGTATGGCAGCAAGCTGTATCGTTATATGATGAACATGTAGAAGAAAGAACAAAAGAAGCGGCGTTTTATGAACGACAGGAAAAACGCAACGCTAAAAAACTATTGGCTAACCCGGATGCAAAAATTAAAGTTCGCTCGTATACGGGTAAACCAACGTTTTTTGATCAAATTGTTACCAGTATCATTACGGTATTAACAGGTTTTATTATTGCGTCAATGATCGCTATCCCTGTCGGTATTATCAGTGGTTTAAGCCCGGTCATTTATAGTGCCTTAAACCCGCTTATTCAGACCTTTAAACCCGTATCACCATTAGCCTGGCTACCTATTGTTACGATTATTGTTAGTGCGGTTTACATTTCTGATGATCCGTGGTTTTCAAAATCATTTGTTAACTCAGCCATAACAGTTACGTTATGCAGCCTGTGGCCGACGATAATTAATACCACTGTCGGAGTTTCGTCGATTGATAAAGATTTGGTGAATGTAAGTAAAGTGCTGCGCTTAAGCTGGTTTACACATATTACAAAAATTGTTTTACCGGCATCGGTACCTATGATGTTTGCTGGTCTGCGTGTTTCATTCGGGATTGGCTGGATGGTTTTGATTGCAGCTGAAATGTTGGCACAAAACCCGGGGTTGGGAAAATTTGTTTGGGATGAATTTCAGAATGGAAGTTCAAATTCTTTAGCAAGAATTATGGTGGCAGTTATTGCGATTGGTTTAATTGGTTACATTCTTGATCAATTTATGTTGAAACTACAGCGCAGCGTATCCTGGGATAAAAATGCGGTCTTGCGTTAAGTCATTTAACTATCACATTACATATTTTGGAGAATAAAATGAATAAAAAACATCTTGAAATCAGCACGGTATCAATTGAGTTCCCAACTCCGGCAGGATCTTTTAAAGCGCTGGATAAAATAAATCTTAATATTAAAGAAGGTGAGTTTGTTTCTTTAATTGGTCATTCCGGTTGTGGTAAGTCAACAGTATTGAATATTGTTGCGGGTTTATATGAAGCAACTGAAGGTGGTGTTATTTTAGATGGCAAAGAAGTGAATGAACCTGGACCGGATCGTGCAGTTGTTTTTCAAAATCACTCTTTGCTTCCATGGTTAACCGCTTACGAAAATGTTGAGCTTGCGGTTAAACAGGTTTTTAAAGGTAAAAAATCTGCAACAGAAATGAAGGAGTGGATTGAACATAACCTCAACCTTGTTCACATGGATCATGCAATGCACAAGCGACCCAGCGAGATATCCGGGGGGATGAAACAACGCGTTGGCATCGCTCGTGCATTGTCCATGGAACCAAAAGTTCTTTTAATGGATGAACCTTTTGGTGCATTAGATGCATTAACGCGGGCGCATATGCAGGATTCGTTAATTGAAATTCAATCGAGATTAAACAATACGGTTATTATGATTACGCATGATGTGGATGAAGCGGTTTTATTGTCGGATCGTATTGTGATGATGACGAATGGCCCTGCAGCCACGATTGGTGAAGTACTTGAAGTCGATTTGCCAAAACCAAGAAACCGTGTCGAACTGGCAAATGATGCACAATATAATAGCTATCGGGCATCGGTATTGAAATTCCTCTATGAACGCCAGCGCAATCCCGCGGATAAAGTAGCGTAACAGTCCCAAAATACCCGGGAGGAGCCTGGGTATTTATTAGCAATCGACCAGCCAGGGAAGGCTCTTTAAATATATTTATCTAATATATTTCTCTTTGAGGTTCAGCCAGGTAATGCCCTTGTGAATAATCGATTCCAAGCTCTTTTACTTTATCGAATATTTCCTGTGAGTCAACAAATTCTGCAACTGTTTCAATCCCCAGTTGTTTTGAGAACTGCACTAAAGTTCGGGCAACAATCTCAGCATTTTTATCGTCGATGATATTTTGAATAATTGAGCCATCAATCTTTAAATAATCAACATTAAGATGAATCAGGTGGGTAAAGTTGGAGTAGCCTGTACCAAAGTCATCTATTGCAACACGGCAGCCAAGTTGTTTTATTTCATGGATGAACTCTGCTACTTCAGTGTAGTTTTCAATACCTTCACTTTCAGTAAGTTCAACAGTTATTTGATTGGCAACCTGGTATTCATTCAGTTTCTCTTTAAAATATTTAATAGTAAAGCTATCCCGAATATCTTCTACGGTAAAATTGATTGATGCTTCTATATCTTTATTCTCGATTGCAGAAAAAGTTTTTTCTATCATTATCTTGGTTAATGACGCATATTGACGTGTGCTTTTAGCCGCATCAAGAAAATAAAAAGGAGAAATTACTTTATCATCCTCATCAACCAGCCTTACTAAGGCTTCAAATTTAGTTCTCTTGCCGGTTTGGTTGTGCATGATTAACTGAAAATAAGGCGTTATGCGATCATCTGTCAGGGCGGTGCTGATCTTCTGAGCCCATAACAGATTTTCTTTGTGAATGTCAGCCTCCTTATTTGTTTTTTCAACTATAACGTATTCTTTATTATTATCTTTTGCTGTTTGTAAGGCCTGTTCTGCTTTAGGAATTAAAAATTCTTTTTCATTCCAGTTTATTCCTGCTGATAATGTCAGGTTGATATCGATATTATCTATCTGGTAACAATGATTTTGAATTTTATTTAAAATGTTTTCAATACTTACGGTATTTTCTTCTTTTGGATTAAATTGAGGGCATAAAATGGCAAACCGGTCTCCACTAATCCGGTATAATTTGTATTCGCGGTTAATATGTTTTTGAGTGTATTCTGCAAAACTATATAGTAATTTATCACCCACCTCTAATCCGTATAAATTGTTTATTGATTTGAAGTTGTTAATATCTAAAATCATCAGGCTAGGATGAGAAGAATAATTGATGTCAGACAAAAGCTTGACTCTGTTTGCTAAACCGGTAAGAGAATCAGTGGATTGTTCTATTAATTGCTGCCGTTTTCTGTTTGCATAATACAGCGAAAAAGCTAATACAAGAATAAGAATAACAATAAATGCAGCAAGATATTTTAGTGTTTCTGGATGACGCTGAAAAAAGGGCAGGGGTTTATTTATAATATTTGCTTTGGTTAGTATATGGGAAGGCAGTGTTATAGAAAAACGTTGCAGTTCTGGCCAGCTAAGTACAAATTCAGTGGGTTGTCTGTATTTTGTGTCTATGTTTTTTACTCCCCTTATTATATCATTCGCTATCTTTGCAGCAGATTCGCCTTGCAGTCTTGAACTTGTAACATGGCCACCTATGATCCCGGGTAGTAAGTAACTATCTTCCATGACTAATACTTTTTTCCCTGTATTGGTAATTGCTCTTATCGTTTCTTTTAAGTCTGCAAGGACGTTCTCATGACTATGGATACCACCAATAGTTGTCAAAATAACGGTGCCATTTTCAGCCGCATTTAGCTTATTGATTAATACATTTATATTTGAGTGACTTAGGTGAACAATCTCCGCGCCGTTTGTTTCAAAACTACCTGTTTGAATTATTTTTTTTATTGCCTGATCTGTTGTCCCCCCATCACCTAAAAAATATATTTTTGATGAAGATGTATTAATTTTTTCAGCAAGAGATATTGAAGCTTGAATATCTTTGTACTCAAATGTTCCTGTAACAGTATTATGCCCGTTGTTTTTTTCGATTTTAGTCTTGTTTATACCAGAAAAAATAACTGGTATATCCCAGGACAAGGTGTTTTTGCCTGAATGGATAAAATCTAATGCGTTGTCATCAGTAACATAAATAAGATCAGGCCGGTTATTTTTATATTTGGCATATAAATATTGTAAGAAGCTATCTTTATAGGCTTGTGAAGGAGTAATCCATTTTGTATCTAAATACTCGGTTGAGAAATTTATATCATATTCCGGGAGGTTGTTACCAAGCTCACTTTTAAATGCTTTAAATTGTGATGCTGTCCATGGATATGACTGATGGTATGAATGTATCGCTAAAATGCTCAAATGTTTGTCATTTTCTTTTGCGTAGGCAAAAAAAGGCATTTGCATGATAATAGCGAGCAGCAACAGGCTTTTGATAAAACTAAATATTTTTCTTTGATGCACTGGAATTTTCAAACTTATTATTATTCGCGCATCAATAATAGTCGAAAAAGTACGAATTCACTAATTACTTCTTCTAAAAATGTGACTTATTTGGAGGCATATCTTATAGGCATGCACCAGCAGGGTGCATTTTTATTTCTGACTAAACTGGAATATCTTTTTCCTTTTTTTGCTACAAATACTAATAAATACAATGACTTATAGTTATGTTTTAGCTGTTTCTAATATTGTGGCACACATGTTGCTCTAGTGACCGCAGCAATTGGGTTCATAACCCAGCAAGGTTTTGGCAAATAATAATTACCAAAATTCCACTTATATGACTTTTGGAGTGCAGGATGAAAGAAAAACTGGTTGTAATCGGCAATGGTATGGCGGGCATGCGTACGGTTGAGGAGTTGCTGAAAATAGATAAAGAACGCTATGACATAACCGTTTTTGGTGCAGAACCTTATGGAAACTACAACCGTATTATGCTCTCACCTGTACTTGCGGGTGACAAGACCATTGATGAAATTATGCTCAATGATATGCAATGGTATAAAGATAATAATATTGTGTTGCACAGTGGTAAAGAAGTTACATCAATTGATCGTGCCGGACGCAAAGTTATTGCCGACGACGGTACTGAAGAATCATATGACCGTTTATTAATTGCGACAGGTTCAGATCCTTTCATCATCCCTGTTCCAGGTAACGACCTTGAAGGTGTTATCTCATTCCGTGATATTAAAGATGTTGATGCCATGATGGCAGCAGCGAAGAAACATAAGCATGCGGTCGTTATTGGCGGTGGTTTGTTAGGTCTTGAAGCTG
>Ga0316207_10001761_pt1 | contig 24911 bp, 25 predicted proteins | sample 6weekpyrite_MG_FD_204943 | JGI IMG/M metagenome (GOLD analysis project Ga0316207, IMG submission 204943) | Microbial mat bacterial communities from mineral coupon in-situ incubated in ocean water Damariscotta River, Maine, United States -... | ecosystem: Environmental > Aquatic > Marine >... | reverse complement strand
GGTCCACCTTTCAACAGGAACATCTCGCGTGTTGTAAGGAATGGGTCGTTCAGCGCAGGCCGTGAATGGCCACTATCGGCCATCGTTTGAAACACTGCATCGCGCCCCAATTCCATGATCAACGCATCGGTTGCAGTGTTGTCACTGATCGAGATCATCAGGCTTGCCAAAGTGGCCAAGGTAACAGGGGCGCCTTGCGGCCAGTCCTGCATCATTCCGCTTGGGAAACTGCGCGCATCGGTAAGTGGAACAACGTCGTCCCATGACCGCTGGCCTTGCGCCACTTCACGGGCAAGGGCGGCCAGAACGTATAATTTGAATGTCGAACCAAGCGGCATTTGATCGCCCCACTCGCTCGCGATGATAGCTGGTGAGGATCTGTCCAGCGGGCCGAACCACCAGCTCACATCGCCGGGCAAAGCGGCAAGGTCTTCCTCTATCTTGGCCGGGCTATCATCGATTGCATCGAATGTTTGAAACAGCAGCTCGCTGATGCGGCTGTTGTCATTGGGATCGATCGCAATTCCCCCGCGAGCAATAGCCCGCTCCATCCTGATGGCGAGGGCAGAGCGCGTGCCTGCCGGCGTGGTAAGCGTTTCAACCGATTGTGCCGTGCCAAACTGGCTGCTGAGTTGCGCAGAGATTGCGGCGAGTTGCGCGGGAGGGACCGCAGCGAGAAATCCATCGGTGAAAATCTCCCGCGCTTCCACTTCCCCGTTAAGGAACGCGACCACTTGATCTGCGCGCAGTTCAAGCGCGCTTTGTTCTGCTGTCTGTGCCTGCTCTTGGGCTGGATTCTGAGCAAAGGCGGGTTGGGCCATCATGCACAGAGGGGCAGTGATTGTGCTCAGCAGCAATTTTGTGGGGGTTATGCGGGGCATTGTTTTCTCCCAAATTCGAATTTGTTAGATGAATTCGTAGTTCGCTATGTTGGCTCAGGCCAATTCATCGAGCTGGGCAATCTTGCGTTTCAGTTGCCGTGCGGCGATCAAGTTCGCTGCGATCACAAGGGCAAAAATCCCAAAGCTAGCGGCTGCCGGGCCCCAGATCCCTTGCAGGGCAGTGGTCCAACCAACGCGCTCTGCCACTTTGGCGGTCACCACGATGTAAAACATCACAATGCCCGGCACTAGCGGTCCGATATACCAGATCGGAACGGCGCGAAGAGCCTTCATCTGGTGCTCGTATTGGCGGCGCAAATGATCGAGGCAGGGCTCTTCCGGGTGTGCGGCAAGGTTGCTGGCGCGGCGATAAAGGTTCCACAGAACCACCACGATCCCTGCAACTGCAATCACTAAGGATAGCCCGATCAGCCATTCAGCCTTGATCATTGCAAAGACTGCACCAACGCCGAACAAGCCGATCATCAACACACCAGCGGCATATTCGATCCAGTTGCGGCGGTTGATGTTCTTTTCAAACTTACCGGCGCGTTGAGCGATCATTTGCGGGTCAGCAAAGCTCGCTTCTTGCGCCATGTCGCACCATTGTGGGATTGGATAGGAGGTCATGCGGTAGCTCCCTCGTGGCTGGAGGTGTTTGAGGTATCAAAGTGCTGGGCAAACAAAGCCTTGATGCGGTGAACGCGAACGCCAACCGCACCTTGTGAGAGGCCCGTAATCTCGGCGATTTGGGCGCCGCTTTCTCCTTCGAGCCACAGGATGATTACCTGAGCATCGAGCGGAGCAAGCGTTCGGATCAACTCACGCACCTGCACAAGAACAAGCGTCTCGGCCGCGTCGCTTTCTGGATTTCCAGCTGCTGGCAAATTGTTTATTTCTTCGAGTGCAACCCGCTTGGGACCGCGCATTGATTTTGCAACGTGATCGGCGGCCACATTATGCGCCACTCGATAGACCCAGGTTTTGAGCGAACTCTCGCCGTTGAAACGCGAAAGGCTACTCCAGAGCGCGCAATGCATCTCTTGTTCGAGGTCTCGCGCTTTTTCCGCGTCGCGCTCGAAACTGCGAGCAAGTCGCGCAAGGGCAGGGGCGAATTGCTCTCCTGCTTCGAGATAAAGTTGTTCTGGCGAGTGTTTCATGCCCCCTTTAGTCTCTCACTGCTGAGATTTCTTACAGGCGGCCCCAAAATTATGCGGCGAATTATAGCCGATCGCTGACCCCAAGCGCGATAAATCCGAACTGCATCAGCATCACTGCAAGCGTTGCAAATTGCCAGCCCTGTCCGGCGCTGCCGATGCCGCGAGCCCACGACCACTGGAAAATGGCGACTGAAGCAAGTGCGCTAAGAACAATCGTCACCCACCCGCTGCTTGCAAAGGTGATGTACCAAATTGCCGAGATAATCGCAGTCTGGATCAGAACCGCCGCCGCAAACCAAGCAATCGGGATCGGGCGGTATTTGGCATCTGGCATATACCAGTCGGGAAAATCGGTATCGGGCCGCGAAATTCGTCTGTCGCCGGCATAGATATCCTCTTTGCGAGGGTCGGGATACTTAGGCTCTTCGTCAGGCATCAATCATATCGCGGTCCATTTCGCCCGCGCGGTTTTGGATGAAGTTGAACCGGTGTTCGGGGTTCTTCCCCATCAGCTGATCGACCAGCACTTTTACCCCAGCGCGCTGCTCAAACTCCTGTGGCAGCGTGATCCGGATGAGCGAGCGCGTATCGGGGCTCATAGTCGTTTCGCGCAATTGCTGCGGGTTCATTTCACCGAGGCCTTTAAAGCGGCTGACTTCAACCTTCTTGCCTTTGAAAACGCTCGCCTCAAGCTCTGCCCTGTGATCGTCATCGCGGGCATATCGGCTCTCTTTGCCCGCGGTCAGCTTGTAAAGCGGAGGTTGCGCCAAATAGAGCCGCCCGTCGCGCACGATTTCTGTCATTTCTTGAAAGAAGAACGTCATCAGCAGTGTCGCGATATGCGCGCCGTCAACGTCAGCATCGGTCATGATGATGATGCGATCATAGCGAAGATCGTCAGGCGAACAATCCTTGCGCGTGCCGCAGCCCATAGCGAGTGTCAGGTCAGCAATTTCGGAATTGGCGCGGATTTTGTCGGCGCTGGCCGAAGCGACATTGAGGATCTTGCCGCGGATAGGCAGGATCGCCTGTGTTTTGCGGTCGCGCGCTTGTTTTGCGCTGCCGCCTGCTGAATCGCCTTCGACAATGAAAAGTTCGGTTTCACGGTCCCCTTCGCCCGAACAATCGGTGAGCTTTCCAGGCAAGCGCAGCTTCTTTGCATTGGTCGCGGTTTTGCGCTTGATCTCGCGCTCTTGCTTGCGGCGCAGGCGTTCGTCCATGCGCTCCATCACCTGACCCAAGAGCGCTTTACCGCGTTCCATATTGTCGGTGAGGAAATGGTCGAAATGGTCGCGTACAGCCGCCTCGACCAGACGCGCGGCTTCGGGTGAGGTGAGGCGATCCTTTGTCTGGGACTGGAACTGTGGGTCACGGATAAAGACCGACAGCATCACCTCGGCGCCGGTCATCACATCGTCGGCGGTGATGTCTTTGGCTTTTTTGGTCCCGGTAAGTTCGCCAAACGCCCGCAAGGCTTTGGTGAGCGCGCCGCGCACGCCTTGTTCGTGGGTTCCGCCATCGGGGGTAGGGACGGTGTTACAATACCAACTGGTCGAGCCGTCGGAGTAAAGCGGCCATGCGATTGCCCACTCGACGCGGCCTTGTTCGTTTGGAAAATCCTGTCGCCCGGTAAAGGGTTGTGTGGTTACACATTCGCGCGTGCCGATCTGTTCAGCGAGATGATCCGCAAGGCCACCGGGGAATTTGAATGTTGCTTCGGCTGGGACATCTTCGCTGGCGAGGCTTTCTGCGCATTTCCAACGGATCTCGACGCCAGCAAACAGATACGCTTTTGAACGAGCGAGTTTGAATAGACGCGCCGGTTTGAAATCGCGGTCACCGAAAATCTCCTTGTCAGGAACAAATGTGACCGTGGTGCCTCGGCGATTGGGCGTCGCCCCTAATGTTTCGAGTTTGCCGAGGGTTTGACCCTTGGAGAATTCCTGCGCGAAGAGTTGTTTGTCGCGGGCAACCTCGACGCGGGTGTGCGATGACAATGCATTGACGACGCTAACACCAACGCCGTGCAAGCCACCGCTCGTGGCATAGGCTTTACCCGAAAATTTGCCGCCTGAATGGAGCGTTGAAAGTATCACTTCCAGCGTCGACTTGCCCGGGAATTTGGGATGTTCATCGACCGGAATACCGCGCCCATTGTCCGAAATGCTCAGCCGGTTGCCTTCTTCAAGTCGCATCTCAATCCGGTTGGCATGGCCTGCAACCGCTTCGTCCATAGAATTGTCGAGCACTTCGGCAGCGAGGTGGTGGAGCGCGCGATCATCGGTGCCGCCAATATACATACCGGGGCGCCGGCGAACCGGCTCAAGCCCTTCGAGGACTTCGATTGACGAGGAATCATAATCGCCGCTGGTGGATGCGGGTGCGTTTTCAAACAGGTCGTCGGACATGCGATTGATATAGGCACGCAGGCCCTGCTCTCACAAGCAGCCGCAACCCATTTTACGCCGATATCAACCGCGAAAATCAGTCGCCAAAGCTGGACGGGGCCGGATCAACCGAAACAACCTCGCCGCCGCGCACCTCACGCACTTCCAATGCCCGTTCCGCAACGCCATTTCGGTTGAAACGAAACGCACCGTCAACGCCAAGGAAACCGCCTGTGTCATACAAGCGGTTCGTTGGGAAAGCGCGGCCTACTTGCCATTCGCGAGCGATCCGCAAGGTGAGCAGGACAGAATCATACCCAAGCGTCGCGATACGATAGGGCTTGGTCCCGAAACGTGCTTCATAACTGTCAGAAAAGCGGCGGAAGCGTCCATCCGAAACAGCGGCAAACAAAGCGCCGTTAATCGCACTTGACCGGGTAAGGGCAGATTCCCCGCTCCACAACTCAGTCCCAAGGATTCGAGCGCCTTCTGCGCCATCGGCGCGAAGTTCACCCGCTGCTTGCACAGCCAGCCTTGCACCGTCAGCGATCAGAACGGTGTCGTATCCACCGCGTGTGCGCAGGCGTTGTGCAGCGCCGACGATTGATGTGTTGCCGCGTGCATAGCGCTCAAACGCAACCAGAGAGCCGCCATAATCGCGTAGCGAGTTTTGCAACGCGCTGTAGGACCGCTGGCCGTACGCGCCTTCTGGCAACAAGGCGCCAAAGCTGTTCGAACCGTTTTGCCGCGCATAGGCGATCGAACGCCGGATCGATTGTTCTGGGATGTGGCCCATCACAAACACATCAGCGCTTGCGACCGTGGCATCATTGGAAAATGCAATCGAAGGCACGCTGGCGGTTCGCGCGGCTGCTTGGACAGCAGGCACATTATCAGCCAGCAGCGGACCGAGTATCAGCCGGTTGCCATCCGCAATTGCCTGCCGCGCCGCTGCTCCTGCACCGCGCGAGGTGTCGTAAGTGGTGATGCGCAGGTTTTCAGCATTAGTGTCGAGCAAAGCCATCGTTGTTGCGTTGGCGAGTGATTGACCCACTTCTGCGGTGCGCCCTGACATCGGCACCAACAAAGCGACGCGGTGCCGCGTGGAATCGGTGGGCAGCGCGGTTGCGCTTGGCTCAGGAGTAGGTGTTGGAGCAGGTCCGGTCGCAACTGTTTCGGTTTTGGGGATGACCTGACACCCGCTCAACAATGCTGCTGCACCGGCAATCGCAAGACTACGCCGATTGAAGGCGCGCTTCCAATCTATGTTGAAAACCGAATTTCCCATAAGCTTCATTCTTGCCGACCCCTGATCGCTGCTTCATGATAAGGCATTGTGAACACGCCCTCCCATGATCCTGTCCTAAACGGACCTCTTGAACCGGGTCTGTATATTGTCGCAACGCCGATTGGCAATCTTGGCGATGTAACGAAACGTGCCGTCGACGTATTGCAGAGCGCGAGTGTTATTGCCTGCGAAGACACGCGTGTGACAGGCAAATTGCTTAAAGCGATAGGCGTTTCAACGCGCATGCAGCGATATGATGACCATGCATCTGCTCAGACAAGAGAGCGTTTGCTCGAAATGGCACGCGATGAAGCCGTTGCATTGGTCAGCGATGCGGGCACGCCTTTGGTTTCTGATCCCGGCTATCGGCTTGTGCGAGAGGCGCGCGCTGCGGGGATTACTGTGACTTCAATGCCCGGTGCATGCGCGGTGGTTACGGGGCTGACGCTTTCGGGCCTTCCCAATGACAGGTTTATGTTCGCAGGCTTTCTTCCGGTGAAGGAGAAAGCGCGCCACGATGTTCTTGATGAATTGGGAGCGATTGCGACGACGCTGATCTTCTATGAAACAGGCCCTAGGCTGGAACGTTCGCTAAGAGCGATTGCCGATCTGTGGCCAACGCGCGAAGTTTCGGTCGCGCGCGAGCTCACCAAGCTGCACGAGGAATGCCGCAATGGTTTAGCTGGTGATCTGGCAGATCACTACGCCGCTCATCCGCCAAAAGGCGAAATTGTCCTGCTGATTGGACCGCCGGTTGCCAAAGCAGTCGATGCAGATCCCGATGCTCTGCTGCAGGAAGCGCTAAAAGAAATGAGCGCAAGCAAGGCGGCCGGTAGTGTAGCAAAACAGACGGGTATGGATCGCCAAACACTCTACGCCCGTGCTGTCGCGCTGAAATCCTCGTGAGCGCCAAGCGCGAAATTGCCGAACGCAAAGGCCGAGAAGGCGAAGCCGAAGCCGCGCGGTGGCTAGTCGAACAGGGTTGGGATATGTTGGCCGAAAGGCGCAAGACCAAGTTGGGCGAAATTGATTTGATCGCTCGCAAAAACGGCCTTGTCGCGTTTGTCGAGGTTAAATGGCGCAAACGAGCATCCGACCTCGCTACAGCGATCGACGAGCGCCGCCTTGCGCGGGTCGCCGCCGCGGTTGAACTGGTCGCACATGAATATGCAGGATTTGGCGAAGATGTGCGGATCGACGTGATCCTGCTTGCACCTGGCAGCATGCCTCGCCACATCGAGAACGCATGGATGCCTTAGGAAACACACAATGACACTGCGTATCGCCGTCCAGATGGACCCAATCGAAGATATCAACATTGCAGGAGACAGCTCGTTTGCGTTGATGCTTTCTGCGCAGGAACGCGGGCATGAGGTGTTCGAATATCACGTCGAAAGCCTGACGCTCGACGCTGAAGACCGGCTGTATGCGCAGGGCTTTCCGGTAAAAGTCCGCCGCGTAGAGGGCGACCACTTTGAAAAAGGCGACGCGGTTCGGCTTGATCTGGGCAAAGACATCGACGTTATCCTGATGCGGCAGGACCCGCCTTTTCACATGGGTTACATCACCGCCACGCACCTGCTTGAGAGGATCAAGGACGAAACATTGGTCGTCAATGACCCCGCCAATGTCCGCAATGCGCCGGAAAAGGTGATGGTGCTCGATTATCGCCGTTTCATGCCGCCAACCTTGGTGACGCGCGATGTCGAAGAAGTGCGCCGCTTCATGGCCGAACATGGCGCAGTGGTGGTCAAACCGATCCACGGCAATGGAGGTAAAGCGATCTTTCGCGTGCCAGCCGATGGCGACAACCTCACCGCATTGTTCGAGGTGTTCAACCAGACCTGGCCTGAACCGCATATGGTCCAGCCATTCCTCCCCGAAGTGGCCGAGGGCGATAAGCGTATCGTTCTAATCGACGGCGAAGTGGCAGGCGCCATCAACCGCATCCCGGGCGAGGGCGAATTCCGATCAAACCTCGCTATGGGCGGCAGCGCGGAAGCAACCGATCTTACCCCGCGCGAGGTCGAGATTTGCGAAGCGATGGGGCCAGAACTGAAGCGCCTCGGCCTGACCTTCGTCGGTATCGACGTGATCGGCGGCAAGTACCTGACCGAGATCAATGTCACCTCGCCAACGGGCATTGTGGCGATTGATAAGTTCAACGGCACCGATACCGCTGGGATGATCTGGGATGCTATTGAAAGGCGGCTTGCAGAGCGATAAGCTGCTATAATGTCGCAGAAAACACTCGCCGCCGTTTTGCTCGCGGCCATCGCCGCTTTCCCACTAAAGGCAGAAGGGGCCGCACAAGAGCCGCTCCAAGTTGTCAGTCTGCTTGATGTGGCAGAGCTGGACTTCACACCCGACCCCGCTCGGATGGATGATTGGGCAGAATGGCCCGCCAGCTGGGAACATGACTTCTTCTTGGTCGTAGATCAAAGCGGTACACCCACTCATTGCGAACCGTTTGATTTGTCGAGACAATCGGAATTGTCTCAGCGACTTTGCTCGGATTTGCTCGCCAATGCGCGGGCGAGAATCATGCGCGGTTTCACGCTAGGTGGTAGGAATGGAATATTGCTCTTGTCGAAGAGACCATTCGTTGCACTGCCCGGCATCGGTCCCGAGGCGGCCACGTTTGTGCCCCTATTTTCCGCAGAGCTGGCACCGGAAGCCTTCACTGATTATGCGCCGCTTTCGGACGCAGAGAGGATTGGAGCCCCTGGCATAATTCCCATCGAGCCTGCTGTTCCACCCACATATCCTCGTGGCGCAGTCGCGGACCGTTTTGAAGGGTCATCGCTCGTATTGTTGCTTATTAGCGCACAGGGGGATGTCATGACCTGTCGCCCCCTAGAAACTTCGGGTTATGCGCGTCTCGATAATGCTTCTTGTAAGTATGCCCTCGAACATTTGCGTTTCGATTTGAGCGCAGTCCCAGAAGGCTATTTCCCTCCATTCTACATTTCCCAGCGGATCACCTATCAAATTCGCGATTAGTTTTCGGTTGGATTAGCCTTTTCCTGCCCGCGGATGCGCCTTGCGGTAGTTTTCCAGCAGGCTCGCCGCATCGACCTTGGTATAAATCTGCGTTGATCCGAGCGAGGCGTGGCCGAGTAGTTCCTGCAAGCTTCGCAAATCGGCTCCTGCGCCCAGCAGATGCGTTGCAAACGAGTGCCGCATTGCATGTGGTGTCGCTGTATCGGGCAGGCCCAGTGCGCGCCGTGCTTTTGCCATCGCCTTTTGCACCATGCCTTGCGAAAGCGCGCCGCCCTTAGCTCCGCGAAACAGGGCTTCGTCTGGTTCAAGTGGATAGGGGCATTCGTCGCAATAGGCCGCTACGGCCTCGCGCGTAATCGGTAGGATCGGAACAAGACGTTGTTTGCCGCCTTTACCAGTGACGGTCAGCGTTTCATTTAAGGGAGCGTCTGACCCACGCAGCGACAGGGCCTCGGCAATCCGAAGGCCTGATCCATACATCAAAAGCAGAACCGCACGGTCGCGCGCGCCTATCCAGTCCTCGCTCGCTGTGCCGTCGATCAGGTCTGCGATATTCACCGCGTCATCAGGGGTGACAGGGCGGGGCAAGCCCTTCTTCAGCCGCGGCCCGCGAAGGCGCGGGGCTGAAGGGTCTGGATCGCCGCTTTCCGCGCGCGCAAAGGCGATGAAGGCCTTGAGTGCCGACAATTCGCGCGCAGCGCTTGAATTGGCGAGGCCGTCTGCGCGGCGAGAGGCCAAGTGGGCGCGCAGATCATGCGCTTCGAGAGCTGCAACATCAGCCCAGTCTTCAAGGCCTTGTGCGTGGATCAGGCGCTGTGCTGCCGAGGCATATGCGCGAACAGTGTGCGGGCTGCGGCGGCGGGCATCCTTGAGGTGCGCTTGCCACACCGCGAGAAGATCATTGCCTGCGCTCACACTTTCACCAAGTCATCAGCGACCAATTCACCCAACAGCGCGTCGAGCACCGGACGTCCGCTTTCGGTGACGCCTATTCTTCTGCCATGTTCCCACATCAGATTGATTGATTTCAGATGCGCAAGATTATCGTTTGAGATTAGCTGATTAACGGGGATACCGAATCTGTTTTCGAGCGCTGAAAGCTCGATCCCTTCGCGCAATCTCAACCCCATAAGCAAGGCTTCTGATGCTTGTTCCTGAGGGCTAAGGCCGTGCTGTTCAGCGATCCCGTGCCCTCTTGCGGTGACTGCCTTTAGATAGTTCTCCGGTTTCTTGTGCCTGACAGTCGCAAACCCTCCGCGTCTGCCATGTGCGCCTGGGCCGATCCCGACGTAATCCTCATATCGCCAATAGGTCAGATTGTGGCGGCTTTCGTCACCGGCGCGTGCGTGGTTGCTGGTTTCATAGGCGGGAAGGCCGCGCTGCTGCGTCAATTCCTGCGTCAACGCGAAGAGTTCCGCCGCTTCATCATCGTCAAGAGGAGTGAAAACACCGCGCCGCACATCGGTTGCAAAACGTGTGCCCGGTTCGATCGTTAACTGGTACAACGACAGATGCGTGGTCCCAAAACCAAGCGCAAATTCAAGCTCTTGCCGCCAATCTTCAAGCGAATGACCAGGCAGGGCGTAGATCATATCGAAGGTAACGCGCGCAAAGTGACTTTGTGCAATCTGAAGTGCTTCCAAAGCTTCCTTGCTCGAATGCAGCCGTCCGAGCCATTTCAACCGCTCATCATCGAAGGATTGCACGCCGAGCGAGGCGCGGTTGATCCCTGCCTTTGCTAACTCAGCAAAATTTGCAGCTTCCACTGAGGAAGGATTGGCCTCAAGCGTGATTTCAATATCAGGCGTAAAACCCCAAAGCGTTTCAGCATTCTCCAGAAGATCCGCAACCAAGCTGGGCGGCATAAGAGACGGTGTCCCGCCGCCGAAAAACACCGACGTAAGCGGCTCTGCGCCAGCCGCATCTGCTTCGGCACGCATATCGGCCAAGAGCGCCTGCCGCCACGCCTCAATGTCTACGCGCTCGCGCACATGCGAATTGAAGTCGCAATAAGGGCATTTCTTTTCGCAAAAAGGCCAGTGGATGTAGAGGGCGCGGGCCACGTCTTTCAGTCTTTCTTAAAGGCTATCAAGCCAACTGTAGGCGATGAGCATTCGCGCGACAATTGCAGCTGGCTTGGCGTCTGTGGGCGCCTTTATGGCGGTGCCTTTGGCGGCGACCGATGGCGATGCACCAGAAGAGCGGATCTGGCTTGACGCGCATAATGTAGAGCGAGCCGAGTTTGGCGTTGCGCCTCTTACCTGGAGTGAGGATCTGGCGCGCGAGGCGCAAAGCTGGGCGCGTCGGCTTTCCCGTCTGGAGAGATTGGAACACTCCACCCGAGAACAGCGCAATCGCACAGGTGAAAACCTTTGGATGGGCACAGCGCGGCGTTATTCACCCCAAGCGATGATCGCAGCATTCTCAAGCGAAAAGCAATACTTCCGCGCCGGTGAATTCCCCCGCGTTTCAACCACCGGAAACTGGGCAGATGTGGGGCACTACACTCAAATTGTCTGGTCACAGACACGGCAGGTTGGCTGTGCCAGAGCGCCCGGTGCAAGGTTTGATATCTTGGTTTGCCGCTATTGGCCCGCGGGTAACGTCATCGGGCAGCGAATTGCGCCTGCTAATCGAGCCGAGCAGCGTTAAGCACCAAATTGATCCGCAACCAATTTTGCAAAGGCATCAGCTCGGTGGCTGATTGCGTGCTTTTGTGGCGGGTCAATTTCGGCAAAAGTCCGCTCGCGCCCTTTGGGCACAAACACCGGATCATAACCAAAGCCCATTTCTCCGCGCGGAGGCCAAGTTAGTGATCCGGGGCATTTGCCTTCGTAGATCGTATGATCCCCGTCTGGCCAAGCCACTGCGAGTGCGCAGTGGAACGCTGCATTACGGGCGGCATTTGGACCGCATTGTTGCAGCATTCCTTCAACCTTGCCCATCGCCATATACCAGTCGCGCCCCGGATCACCTTCGAACCATTGCCGTTCTGCCCAATCGGCGGTGTAAACGCCCGGACGCCCGTCCAGCGCATCGACGCTCAGCCCGCTATCATCGGCAAGCGCGGCTAGCCCCGAAGCCTCTGCCGCCGCGCGCGCCTTGATTAACGCGTTTTCAGCAAAGGTTTTGCCGGTTTCAGCCGGTTCGGGCAGCCCGAGAGAGCCGGCGGAGATACACTTCAACCCATAAGGATCGAGCAGGGCTGAAATCTCTTTCAGCTTGCCTGCATTATGCGTCGCAATGACGAGTGAACCGCCGCCGAGCTTTTTGGTCATTTGGTCGCTTCGAGTTGTGCGTCGAAGATCTTGTCACAGCCGATGCGGGCCAGACGCAGCAGGCGCAGCAGGCCTTCTTCGTCATAGGTCGCGCCTTCGGCGGTTGCCTGAACCTCGGCGATTTGTCCGCCGCCGATCAGGACAAAGTTTGCATCGGCATCGGCGTCGCTATCCTCAGGATAATCAAGGTCGAGAACCGGGTTGCCCTTGTAGATGCCGCAAGAAATCGCGGCGACCTGTGCGGTGATCGGATCGTGCTTGATCGCGCCTGATTTCATCAAGGAATCCACTGCAAGACGCAGTGCCACCCAAGCGCCCGAAATCGAGGCCGTGCGCGTGCCGCCATCGGCCTGAATAACGTCGCAATCGAGGGTGATCTGGCGTTCTCCGAGCTTCTCTAGATCGACGACAGCGCGCAAGCTCCGCCCGATCAGCCGTTGAATTTCCTGTGTCCGACCACTTTGCTTGCCGCGCGCTGCCTCACGGCTGCCACGGGTGTGGGTTGCGCGCGGGAGCATGGAATATTCGCCCGTTACCCAGCCTTCGCCTTTGCCGCGCAGCCATGGCGGAATGCGTTCTTCGACACTGGCGGTGCACAAAACACGTGTGTCACCAAAGCTGACGAGGCATGATCCTTCGGCATGTTTGGTAAAGCCGGTTTCGATAGTGATGGCGCGCATTTCATCGGGCGCGCGTCCTGAAGGGCGCATGGAATATCCTTTGTGTGAGTCGCTTCGAGCACCGTTTGGCCGTGAACAGTGGCGGGGGCAAGGCTTGGCGCAGCGCAATCTCTTGCTAAATGGGGTGCATCATGAACTCTCCCCCGATCACCGAACTGACCGATAGGGCACGCGAAATCTTTCGCCGTGTGGTTGAGGGCTATATTGATAACGGGCAGCCGGTTGGTTCAAAAACACTGGCTGCTGATGGCGCGCTTGATCTGTCGCCAGCATCGATCCGGTCTGTTCTCGCCGATCTGGAGACGATGGGCCTGCTTGCCGCGCCGCATACCAGCGCGGGCCGCATGCCAACCGATGCAGGCTTGCGCATATTTGTTGATGGCATGATGCGCGTGGCTGAACCCAGCGCAGAAGAGCGTGCGCAGATCGAAGCGCGGCTTTCCGAAAGCGGCCCTGTTGAACAGGCGCTTCAGCAAACCTCTGCCTTGCTTTCCGAACTCTCGGGCGCTGCGGGAATGGTGATGGTCCCGACACGCGAGCAAAGACTGGCGCAGTTCAGCCTCGTGCCTTTGGGGCAGGGGCGTGCTCTGGCAGTTTTGGTGGGCGAAGATGGCGGGGTAGAGAACCGCGTTATCGAACTCGACACATCGGGTGCAGGATCGCTCGAAGCGGCGAGCAATTATATCACCTCGCGCCTTGCCGGTCGAACGCTCGCCGAAGCGTCCCTGGCAATGATTAGCGAGATTAAAGCGGGTAAATCGCAGCTGGATGATGCCAGCCGAAATCTGGTTGAACGCGGCCTAGCGGTATGGAGCGAGGATACCGAAAAGCGCCCCGTCCTGATCGTACGCGGCGCAGCAAATCTGCTTGATGATACAGCTATGGGCGATATCGAACGGGTTAGGTCACTGCTCGATGATCTTGAGAACAAGCAATCGGTTTCTGCGCTTCTTGAAAGTGCGCGCGATGCCGAAGCGACACGCATATTTATCGGCAGCGAAAACCGCCTTTTCGGTCTTTCCGGGTCATCAGTGATTGCCGCGCCCTACCGAGATGCGGAGGGTCGTGTTGTTGGCGTTTTGGGTGTGATTGGCCCGACGAGGTTGAATTACGCGCGTGTGGTCCCCATGGTTGACTTAACAGCCCGATCGCTTGGCCGATCCTTGGGGAAATTCATCGCATAAAACGGAATATCTTGGACAATGAATGAGAATGAAAAGCCGCAGGATGACGCGGCGAAAGCAGCAGAATTGAAGGGCGTGCCGGAGGAATTCCTCGATTGCAGCGCAGATGGCGATGATCAGGCCGGCGATGACCAGGCAGGCGATGCAATGGCCGAAGCGCTCGAAAACCTGCGCAACGATCTGGAAACGTCCAAGCAGGAAGTTCTCTACGCGCAGGCCGAAACGCAAAATGTGCGCCGCCGTTCTGAAAAGGATGTGCAGGATGCGCGTAATTACGCCGCAACCGGCTTTGCCCGCGATGTTTTGAGCGTTTGGGACAACCTTAGCCGTGCGGTTGAAGCTATCCCTGATTCTTTGCGCGAAGACGACAAGATGAAAGGTCTTGTTGCGGGAATCGAAGCGACACAACGTGAACTTGAAAAGGTCTTTCAGCAAAACGGCATCACCCGTGTCGCAGCGATGGGTCTTCCGCTTGATCCCAATCAACATCAGGCCATGATGGAAATCCCCAGCGCCGATCACGAGGCGGGAACCATCGTGCAGGAAATGCAGGCTGGCTGGATGATCAAAGACCGTTTGCTGCGCCCTGCGATGGTCGGGGTTTCGAAAAAACCTGATTGATCGTGCAGCCCCGGTCGAGCGTTTGCGCGCCTTCGACGGTTGCCGATTGCCAATATCAACGGCGATATGAGAGTATCCCCTCGGGCTTTTGACCGAGGGGATTTTCGCATGACCAGACTTGAAATCGGAACACTTGCGCTCGCCGCTTCGAGCGCCGCATTGCTTGTATCAACACAGGCCAGCGCCGAAGCGCATGAAGATTTGGAAGCTGAACTGGCAACCGTCCATATGTCGGCTGCGGATATCGTGCAGGCCCGGCGTGTGACCTATTATCTCACCACTCAGGCGGTGGGTCAGATCAAGGCCGGTATCGAGGAAGGCGGCGATCTGCGTCGCACACGCTTTGCTGCACAGCTCTTGGTTCGTTGGGCGCAGACATTGCCATCTATGTTCCCCGAAGGCACCGATATCGAAGGGTCGCGGGCATTGCCAACGGTCTGGTCCGACCGCGCCGGATTTGAAGCGGCCGCAACCGCTTATCAAGATGCTGCACAGGCTGTGATGGACACCGCTGAAACTGGTGATCGCGAAGCCACGAATGAGGCTTTCTTTGCAATGGCGGCGACATGTCAGGCTTGCCATACCGCTTACCGCGAATAGCAAAGCACAATCTGCTGCCCGTCCCAGCGCCATTTGGCAGCTGTCCGATGGCTATGCTAACCGTTTGAGACAGAGGTCAACTAAATGGCCCGTGGGCGCACCTATCCGGATATAGATTTGTGCGAGAGGGACGGCATGAAAGTTTGGCAGATCGTATGTTGCGCAGGGTTGGGTATTGCGCTGTTTGTAGGCCTGATCATTAGCGTTGTGTTCTACGCAACAAGCGGGATCACCGACACAGCCGAAGAATTCTTTGCCGCCGCAAACGAAGGCGATTATTCCAAAGCCTACAGCCTCACATCGCAGCAATTGCAGTCGCAAACCGACGAAGCGGGGCTTGCATCGTTCCTTGCCGCAAATTCGCTGGATCAGGTCGTCGACAGCAGTTGGGGATCGCGCAGCATCGAAAATGATCGAGGCAAGTTAACGGGCACCGTCACCACGCAAAGCGGCGCGGCCATCCCGCTAACGGTTGAGCTGGTTTCAGAGGGCGAAGACTGGAAGATCATCCTAATCGATGCCGATACATCTGGCCTCCAATCATCGGGCGCAAGCGCTGATGTTAATCCCAATCCGATGGTCTTGCCGTCTGCGGCGCAGCAAGAAGCGCTGATTGCAGCGGCCTCAAACGGGTTTGTTGATGCGTTGAGGGATGGCGATTTCTCCGCGTGGCACACCCAGTTTATCGAAGACATTTCGATAGGGGATCTGGAGCAGAATTTCTCTGGGTTTCAGCCGATCGAAACCGATCTTCGCCAATTGATCGCGAATGGGCCTGAATGGGAACCTGCAACCACGCTCAACGACAATGGCGATCTGGAACTTGTCGGATCATACGGCAATGACAGTGAAGAATTGCGATTCCGCTATATCTTCACAGGGCAGGGCGACAGCGATCCCAAGATTGCCTTTGTCGACTATGAGATCGACTAGTCGCGCCTTAAAAGCTTGGCAGCGGGCTCGCTTCGATATCTGCAATCAACTGGGCGTTCATCGCTGTTTTGTTGGCATTGAAAGCAGCAGGGTTCACTTTCCCGATGTCGGCCAGAACTTTCGCCAGCAAAGCTTCGACATCCTCGGGCGCTGCCACATCGTCGAAATATCCAACCTCACGCGCTTGATCAGGATCGAACAATTGCGCGGTCGCAACAGCTTTGCGTCCGGTTGAGTTGAGCCGCGCTGCACCAAGGATCATGGGGTAGATCGGCAGCGCCATGCCAATAGCGCTTTCATTCATTCCGGTTACGAATTCGCCCCGCGTCCCAATGGCGCGGTCGGCTGATAGCATCAGAAACGCGCCCATCGGATAGGCGTGCCCTTCGGCCACGGTTACAACAGGGGCAGGGTGGCGTAGAATGGCCAGGATCGCATCTTTGCCTGCTTGCAGCTGTGCGGTTGCAATTTCCGGCCCAGCGGCAAAGCCCTTGAGGTCAAAACCGGCCGAGAAAATCCCTTTGCGCCCACGGATCACGGCAGGAGCAAAATCACCTGCGCATCCGGCCATTGCTGCAACGAGTGCATCAAGCTTTTCCTTGTTGAGTGCGTTTACCTTGCCATCATCCATAGTGATGACATGTGCGCCGTCTTTTTTCTCAACTGTGATCATGGCTATCGCTCCCGTATTAAGGTCCTTGGGGCACTGACATATCGCGCATGGCAAGCGGTTCAATGCAAAATCGAAAGGTGCCGCTACGGCGCGCTGCGTAAGCGGATCTAAAACGCCCAAAGAAAACGGGGCCACAATGGGCCCCGCTTCCTTTTCAGCAGTGTTTGCGCCGAGTTACTGGCCGCTCAACTCCGAGATTTCGAGCGTCGCATCATGATACTCGCCCTGATCGTAGGATCCGATCCAGATTTCATAGTCGCCTGATTGCGCAGGGCCAAAGACGAGCATAGGATTCACGCCCTCGGAGCCATCATCGTTGCAATACCAGCGGCCATCAGGCGCGTTGATCACCAGCGTCGTATCGCCCGATGATTTGGCATAGATGTAGAGCGGCAAAGTGTTGGGCGTATTGGTTGCGTTATAGTTCAAACGCACGTCCGGAGCATTCGAGATGTGACCGCTGCAACCGTCAATGACGTTGCTGACGTCAATCGTTCCGCCCGATGTTACGTTGACTGTCGTGGGATCAGGGGTGAACCCACTTTCCAGATAAACACTGTCAGAGTTGGGGTCCGCAGTGACGTCCTGCGCTGAACCGGATGCCGTCAATGCGACAGCCATTGCGGTGAATGCGAGCGTTTGTTTGATCATTTGGTAGTCCCCCCAGTGGTTCCAGATGCGTGATTGCATTTGGATGGTTGCGGTCCGCGTATTGCGCCGCAAGTCGTGAATGCACCATTTACCTCGCATGCAGCTTTGTGAAGGGAAAAATGCAAAATTGCTGAGGAATATGTGCAAACACGAAGGTTGGCAGATCAAAGTGGCGATCATTCTCCCGGCCTAGAGTGTTGCGCCTTGAAACCTCACCAGCATGTCATAGGCTGACATGTCCGCAATTCCGGGCAGGCGCGCCCCATGCCTCAACCAAAAGGCATGTTTGACGATCTCTGCCTGCTGCTCGATCCCATAGGCTGAAAACGGTTGGCCCGGTTTAAGACTATAGGAATAGCGGCAAAACGGGTGTCGATGCGTTATGAGGTACCATTGGCCGCGTGTCTGTGTCTGCCAGACATGCGTGAGTTCGTGGATCAGTAAGCCCTGAATGGAAAGACCTTCGCGCGCAAAATCATCGCAATAGGCGTTTCCCTTGGGATGAAAATGGACATGGCCGCGCGGTGCCATTGTGATCCGTTTGGGTTGGAACGGAAACCATTTCCGCCGCCTGAGCTTAACCCCGCCATAGTCGATCGCATTACCAAAGACTGTGCGCGCCAATTCGACTTCACCTGATGTCAAATGCCGCTCGCCGCCCACCGGACAGGCAGGCAGCGTAGCGGCACTTGAACTTGAAACCGGGTTTTCGATCAGCGTTCGTCCCCGGCTGCGCGGATTTCTGCTGTGAATTTGTGCTTGCGGCCTCCTGAAACCGTCAGCGTAACATCGGTGGTGCCGCCAGCTTCGAGATCGGGTGAAAGATCAAACGCCATGACATGCAGATCACCCGGTTTGAATTCGAGTTCCGTGCCCGAAGTGACTGGAATGGGCAGCGCCTCCATCATCTGAACCTCAAAGTCATATTCGCCATATTGGTGCATCAGCGCGCTTTCGGCTCCGTCCACTGCAACCCGGCCAAGCGAGAATGCACGTTCGCCATCATAGGAGAAATCGAAATACACAGCCGCCGGATTGCCTGCTACAGGGGCAAGCACAAGGCGCGCATTTTCAATTGTTACGCCTTCGATCACGTCCGCTGGCGGTGCTTCGGCGACTTCAGCTGTGTCCGATCCACACGCGCCAAGCGCAAGCGTCGAAGCTGCTGCAAGCCCAATGAGAGCCAGTTTAGAGCCTGCCAGTGTCCTGTTTTTAACCATCACAATTGTTGTCCCTGTTGTGCCCGAAAATACGACATGGGGAAAAACTAGAGGCTCCGACTTCTTGTGCCAAGCGAAACCGCACCTATATGCGCCTCATATTCGAGCCGCCGAGCCGTCTCGCCGTCAAGCGGGAGGCGCAAGGCGCGGTGTCCAACTAACGTCCAATGGATGGGGTAATAATGGGTAAAGTAATCGGTATCGACCTCGGCACGACCAATAGCTGTGTCGCTGTGATGGATGGCGGAAAGCCAAAGGTCATCGAGAATTCAGAAGGCGCACGCACGACGCCTTCGATTGTCGCTTTCACAAAAGATGCAGAGCGACTGATCGGCCAACCGGCCAAGCGTCAGGCGGTTACGAACCCCGACAACACCCTTTTCGCGATCAAGCGTCTGATTGGACGCCGTTTCGACGACAAGACCACCAAAAAAGACATGGACATCGTCCCCTATGACATCGTCAAGGGTAAGAACGGCGATGCATGGGTCGAAGCGGGCGGTGAAGAATATTCGCCTTCGCAAATCTCCGCTTTCATCCTTCAAAAGATGAAAGAAACCGCTGAGAGCTATCTTGGCGAGACGGTTGAACAGGCCGTTATCACGGTTCCTGCATATTTTAACGATGCACAGCGTCAGGCCACCAAGGATGCTGGCCAAATTGCTGGCCTCGAAGTCCTGCGTATCATCAACGAGCCGACCGCGGCAGCACTCGCCTATGGTATGGACAAGGACGATGGGAAGACCATCGCCGTTTATGACCTTGGCGGCGGCACCTTCGACGTTTCGATCCTCGAAATCGGCGACGGCGTGTTCGAAGTGAAATCGACCAATGGCGATACGTTCCTTGGCGGTGAAGACTTCGACAATACGATTGTTGAATATCTCGCCGATGCTTTCCAGAAAAAGGAAAACATGGACCTGCGCACCGACAAGCTCGCGTTGCAGCGTCTCAAGGAATCGGCAGAAAAAGCCAAGATCGAGCTTTCAAGCTCGGCCACAACCGAAGTGAACCTGCCCTTCATCACCGCACGCATGGAAGGTGGCTCATCCACTCCGCTGCACCTGGTTGAAACGATTAGCCGTTCGGACCTTGAAAAACTGGTTGGCGATCTCATCAACCGCACGCTCGATCCGTGCAAAAAGGCGTTGGCAGACGCTGGCGTTTCGAAAGACGAAATCGACGAAGTGATCCTTGTCGGCGGTATGACCCGCATGCCCAAGGTTCGCGAAGTGGTTGAGAAGTTCTTCGAGGCCAAGCCGCATACTGGTGTGAACCCCGATGAAGTCGTCGCGATGGGCGCGGCCATTCAGGCAGGCGTTCTGCAGGGCGACGTCAAAGACGTGCTGCTGCTCGACGTGACGCCGCTTTCGCTTGGCATTGAAACGCTTGGCGGTGTCTTCACGCGTATGATCGACCGTAACACGACGATCCCGACCAAGAAGACCCAGACCTATTCAACCGCCGAAGACAATCAGAACGCGGTGACGATCAAGGTGTTCCAGGGCGAACGCGAAATGGCTGCGGACAACAAGATCCTCGGCAATTTCGACCTTGTGGGCATTCCGCCGGCACCGCGCGGTGTTCCGCAGATCGAAGTGACCTTTGACATTGACGCAAACGGCATTGTTTCGGTTGCAGCGAAGGATAAGGGCACCGGCAAAGAACAGACGATCAAGATCCAGGCCTCGGGCGGTTTGTCCGATGCGGATATCGATCAGATGGTTCAGGATGCGGAGAAATTCGCTGACGAGGACAAGAAGCGCCGCGAAGGTGCCGAAGCCCGAAATCAGGCTGATAGTCTCGTCCATGCGACCGAAAAGCAACTGGAAGAAAACGCTGACAAGATCGACGCTGACACCAAAACCGCTGTTGAAGAAGCGCTTGCCGCGACCAAGACCGCACTTGAAGGTGATGACGCCGAAGAAATCGGCGCCAAGGCTCAGGAACTCACGCAGGCTGCGATGAAGATGGGCGAGCAGATCTACAAGCAGGAGCAGGAAGCTGCACCCGAAGGTGGCGACGCTGGCGGCGAAGATGCATCTGGCGAAGAAGAAGCCGACGAAGACGTCGTCGATGCAGAATTCTCCGAAGTCGACGAAGACAAGAAGGACTAAGCGCTTCAACCGATAATGACCGGCCCCTTATTCGCCGCAATTTGCGCGGGTGAGGGGCCGTTCGATAGGTGACCCAATGGCCGCGACCCAGACCGACTATTATCAAACGTTGCAAGTCGCGCGCGATGCCGATGGCGCGACGCTGAAGAGCGCGTATCGCAAATTGGCGATGAAGTGGCATCCGGATCGCAATCCGGGTGATGCAACCGCAGAGGCGAATTTCAAGGCCTGTAACGAGGCCTATGAATGCCTCAAAGACCCCCAGAAACGCGCCGCCTACGATCGCTATGGTCACGAGGCCTTTACCCAAGGTATGTCCGGCGCCGGTGGTGGTGGCGGCTTTGGCGGCGGTCAGGATGGCTTTGCCGATATCGGCGATATCTTTGAGACCATCTTCGGTAGTGCTTTTGGCGGCGGAATGGGCGGCGGTGGCCGTCAACAGCAACGTCGCGGCGCTGACCTTCGCTATGATATGGAAGTCACGCTGGACGAGGCATTCCACGGCAAATCAACCGAAATAGAAATCGAAGTTTCGCAGGCTTGCGACACTTGCGAAGGCTCAGGCGCGAAACCGGGCACAAGCGAGCGCATGTGCAACCTTTGCCACGGGCGCGGTTCGGTGCGCGCCAAGCAAGGTCTGTTCGTGGTTGAACGGCCATGCCCCACTTGCAGTGGACGCGGCCAAGTAATCGAAGATCCATGCGTCAGTTGCCGCGGTGAAGGCCGCGTTGATCGCGCTCAGGCGCTCGCGGTGGATATTCCCCCCGGTGTCGATACCGGCACCCGCATCCGCCTATCGGGCAAGGGTGAGGCTGGCGCACGCGGCGCACCTCCGGGTGATTTGTACATCTTTGTCCATGTCAAACCGCACACGCTGTTTGAACGCGAAGGAACAACGCTGGCGACACGTGTTCCGGTGAGCTTTACGACAGCAGCATTGGGCGGCAGCGTCGACATTCCCGATCTCGATGGGTCCACCAACACGATTGATATTCCCTCAGGCATTCAATCGGGCAAGCAATTGCGCGTGCGTGGGGCAGGGATGCCTGTGCTCCAAGGTCGCGGGCGCGGCGATATGGTGGTCGAGATCAAGGTCGAAACCCCAACCAAGCTTAGCCGCAAGCAAAAAGAAATTCTCGCTGAATTCCGTGAAACGGAAACGGGCGACGAATGCCCGGAAAGTCGTAGCTTCTTTAGCAAGTTGAAGGATGCCTTCGGCGCCTGATATAGCGTCAGACCGGCTCGACAGGTGCATGATCGCGGCGTAGACCTCTTTGCCATAAGAGGAGACACCGCCATGAACCGTATCGCCACTTTCACTTTCGCTGCGGCCAGCTGTCTGGCGGCGACTTCTGCCAATGCACAGCGCAACCTTGATGAAGTGCAGATCACGACACAGGAAATCGCACCCGGTGTAGCTGTTCTATTCGGCGCAGGTGGCAATATCGGTGTGAGCCACGGCGAAGACGCGACGATCATCATCGACGATCAGTTTGCACCGCTTTCGGGCAAAATCGAACGCGCAATCGCCAATCTGGGTGCGACGCCGGTCAAGTATGTCGTCAACACCCACTGGCATTTTGATCATACCGGCGGGAACGAGCATTTCGGCGGCACCGGTGCAACAATCTTTGCGCATGACAATGTGCGTGTGCGCATGATCGCTGGATCACCGGAAGGATCGCGTTATCCCGTGCCTCCTGCACCCGATGCTGCTCTTCCGGTTGTGACGTTTCCGCAAGGCATGCGTTTTCACCTCAACGGTGACACGATCAATGTGATGTTCTTTGGCGGCGGCCATACCGACGGCGACAGCGTCGTGTTCTGGGAGGAGGACAACATCGTCCATATGGGCGATCTCTACTTCAAAATACCAGGCTACCCCTTCATCGATATCGCTTCGGGCGGCAGCGTCTATAATGCGCTCAATTCGCTAACAACGGTGATTGCGATGATCGATGAAGAGACGCAGGTTATTCCGGGCCACGGCCCGATGTCGAACAAGGCCGAACTGGTTGCTTATCGCGATATGATCGCAGAGGCGGTTTCCCGCGTCGAAGCAGCACGCGTCGATGGCAAAACATTGGAAGATACGATCGCGGCTGATCTCTTGGCCGATTTTGATCGGGGCGAGGGCGGTTTTATCAACGCTGAGGCATTCGTCACCGCAATCTGGAACAGCACTGCTGAATAATTAGCCCAACCGATCGATCACTTCGCTGCGCAATTGATCGAGTAGACCTTGCTGGCAGCGTCCAATCTCGCTTTCTTCATCAAGAATAGCGAGAAAAGCACCGCGTTTCGCAGTGCGGATCATGTCACGTTCCAACCCGCCTTCAACCGTTGAAACGACAAGATCGATCATGCGTTCGGCCCCGTGTAACCGGCCCCATAGATAGTCATTTTCGCGATAGGCGCGGCTGAAAAATGCTCCGAAATTGAAAAATTCGATCCCGCGCAAGGTTGCCTGAGTTCCCCCTTCGCGGATTGACAGCGCGTCATCGGGGGAAATGCGGTCGATCTTGACCGGGTTGTATTCACCCAACCTGTCACGCTGGGTCAAAGGCAGAGTTGCGACATCGTAGAAGGGGAAACCAAGATAGGTCAAAAGCATGCGCCGCTTTAAGTTCTTGGGCATTTCTTCAAGCGCGTTGGCGAACATCTGTTCTGCTTCAAGATCGGTTTCGCGCAGCAGTCTGGTATCGCTCAAAAAGTCGAGCACATCGCCTGGTTCGTCAAGCACACGCATGGCCTTCTGGCGAAACTCTTGTCCCAGCTTCTCGCTCAAAATAGCGGCATCATCGGCTCGGCGGTAGATCGCAAGAATCTCGTAAATTCGCTCGCGCGCCAGATCTAGCGCATCGTCGGGGATTTCAGTATCAATCTCCCAGTCGCGCGAAAGCCGGCGAGCAAGCAATTGCAGACGTCGAACGCGGAACCCGATATCATGGGCGCGAAAGAAAGCGATTGCTTCGTCGTTTGCGCCGCCGCTTTCTTCGGTCAGTGTTTCCAAACCGCGAGCTTCCATTTCATCTCGCAAAGCAGCCGCGATCGGACCACAATCAGTGAGCGCAAGATCGGGCGCCGCGGTGTGGGTAAGCTGAGCTAGACGGTCGATAATCGCCGAATACTTCGTCTGGGCATAGGCGCCGAATGCATAGCCGGCCCGTTCGGCTGCGGCCTGCTGTGCCTTTGCCCGCCATCCGCCAAGCCGTTTGGGCGTTGGGCTATCGAGAAAGAATGTCATGCCGAACAGTTTTTCAACCGCTCGGTCGATTTCAGGGCGAAGCCCTTGGACAATCCGGTTGAGCCTGTTGGCATCGCGCGATTGTTTCTCGATCCGCTCCAGATCATCGCGGATGGGTTGTTCACGCGGAATGGTTGAAAGAGAACCAAAAATCGCTCCAAACCAGCCCACTTCATCCAGCGGCTCTTCGCCAGCATTGTGACTGATATCCGACCGGTCTGGGCGCGGGTCGATATAGACAAAGCGGCGATCAACCTCGCGCTGCGATGTGCGCCCCTGAATAGCCTCAAGTGCGGCACCAAAAGGCGCGTTCACCAGCACCGATCCATCGATAAGTGCGACATCGTCAATCGATCCGTCGCGAACATGAACCGGCATCACGCGGTTGAGAAAACTGCCGCGTGATGCCCAGTGGTGATCTTCAACCGCGCCCAATTCGTCTATCTCGCGCAGGGTTAGCGGCGGGAATGCGCCAGGAAAACTCGCGGTGGATCGTGCTGCCATCACCAGTTCGAGGGGGTCTGCGAGATCACGGCCCGATCCTTGCGGCACAAGTCCTCGAAAATCGATCGGCATCCGGTGCTCTGTTTCCTGAATGACAGAGGGCGAATTGAGTCGGAGCATTTCGGCATGACCGCGAAAATCGGTCGCTGTCACCAGCAGATCAATCGGATGAAGCGGGGGAAGGAGCGGCGGCCCCTGTTTGCTCTTGGCCATGCTCGACAGCGCTTCGAACAGCATCGATGAGAAACGCTTGCCGGAAAAAGGCGGTTCGAACCATCGGCCGCGTACCAGCTGCGAAACCTTGTGGCGAACCTCTTGCCGTGTTTCGGGTGAGACGCTTTCACTAACGGCGTTGCCCGGTCGGCGCATGAACCATTCCGCAATCGGCTGCGCCCAGATTTTGGCATAGCGCCACATCGGTTGCGCTTGCGGGTCGGTTAACTCGCTAACATCGGCATTTTCAAGCCACAGGTCCGTCAACGGT
>Ga0316207_10001760_pt1 | contig 24922 bp, 26 predicted proteins | sample 6weekpyrite_MG_FD_204943 | JGI IMG/M metagenome (GOLD analysis project Ga0316207, IMG submission 204943) | Microbial mat bacterial communities from mineral coupon in-situ incubated in ocean water Damariscotta River, Maine, United States -... | ecosystem: Environmental > Aquatic > Marine >... | reverse complement strand
GCTCCATGGCTTCTTCTTCTTCAGCGGCTTCTTCTTCTTCAGCGGCTTCTTCTTCTTCAGCGGCTTCTTCTTCTTCAGCGGCTTCTTCTTGCTCCATGGCTTCTTCTTCTTCAGCGGCTTCTTCTTCTTCAGCGGCTTCTTCTTGCTCCATGGCTTCTTCTTCTTCAGCGGCGGCTTCTTCTGTATCATACTCTTCATCTTCTTCTATAATTACTTCTTCTTCTTCTTCTTCTTCTTCTTCTTGCTTTACGACTTCTATAATTACTTCTTCCGTATCATACTCTTCTTCTTCTTCTTCTATAATTACTTCATCATCATCTTCTATAATTACATTATCTTCTTCGTTTCTTTTTCTTCGTTTCTTCGTTCCATTTTCACATTTTCTGGATCGTTTTCTGGATCGTTTCATGGACAAAACATTTCTTTTTTTTTTTCCTTTTTCTTTTTCTTTTTCTTTTTCTTTTTCCTTTTCCTTCCTTATTTTTTCTTCCTTTCGGAAATCAAAGAATTGAAACGGATGATCCATATCGCTCCGAGTTTTCGTGATTACCTTAATAAATCCACTGGCCTCTATCTTTTTGATAGATTTGTTTTCAGAAATGTATTTTAATTGATAGGTGCTTTCGTCGTCCGCATCTTTCTTGGATATTTTCCTGAGAATAATCCCGATGACGTTATTCTCGTCTACCCTTTTTTTTTCCATTCTGACAACGATTTTTAATATTTTAATCAATTCCGCCATCACGTAATTTATACACGTCTCACTCACTGTGACATCTTCCGTACTCGTAGGCAAAGACGAAAAATTATCGTGTTCATAATTTTCGATGTAATGTTTTATCGGATTTTTTGTTGTCTCTTTCGAAATTTCGTATAGGAATGTTTTGCATACTTCCATAACAAACATCTTCAGATTATTCCAGACTTCGGAACCGTGTTTTTTGACGACAAAGTACAACATGGAGTAACATTTCTTCTTAAACTTGGATTCGGAATTTGCAAAAATCTCTGGCAAAAGAATTTTCTTATCATTTCTTTTCAAACTGGAAGCCATTGACGAAAAATCGAAATTAAAAAGAAAACCAAAAATTTATCAGAAAAATACGTCCAGTGAGTCACATAAAAACATCGATTGACGTCCAATAACAAATACAGTGAATTCTTCTTCACTTGTATTTCTTCTTTGGTTTTGTTTTTTTTTTCAACATGAAGCGGATAAAATGCGAAAAGTGTGATTTTTATGCTTCCTCAGAAAACGAATTCAGTTTGTACAAATTGTGTCATCCACCTCTGAATGACCCCATATGTGATGACTGTATGAGATTAGTTTATCCACCGAACAAAAAAAAAAGAAAAATGAAAACTGAATTGCCTATTGAAACTGCAAACGTTTAATTGAAATATAAGAAATAAAAAAATATGCAAACATGTAATCTTTTTTGTTATTATTTCTGAATTTTTATCAATGCTTCTGTATAATCTCGGATACTATGTGAATCGAATGAAGATCCATCGAAATCTAGATGCACGGCTGTGCCGACGTGTCGGTATCTCTTATTTGTAAAACTCACCGGGGAAGCTTGAAATATTTCTTGATCGTTGATTATTCTGTATGTGTTGGAAATATTTTTCTCGTAAAATAACTTGAAATCCCAATCTCCCGGTCGAAGTGATCCGAAAGTGTACACGTACACTTGATCACTGGATAAATTAAACTTTTGTTGAAGATCCAATGCCATAAAATTCGAAAGAATGCCTGCCACCGAATGCCCAAACACGACGATTTTTGTTTGGTTGGCTTTTTCTTTCAACATTTCATTGAAACTACTTTCTTCAAATTCCCAAAAAAATTCTTTGGCAATTTCAGTATAAAATTCATATGCTCCTTTGTATACTTTTGTGTCGTCCCATCTTTTTACTTTCTTCAAATCCGTTTGGAGCATTCTGATGGCAATGGATAAATATTTCGTTGACAAGAGAAAGATGAATAAAATTGATTTATCCTCGTTCCAATACATTTCCAAAGCCGTTATTTTTGTCAAGAAGGGAAATGTTTGAGAAATCTGTATGTCCATGGGACCTTCCAATGTCTCCAAAAGTCTCGAAGATTTATTCAAAGAGCTCACAGAACATTTCGATTGATTGATATGCTCCGCAAGACATGCAAGAAATAACGTATTCGCAGGGGAATAAAATGCGTTTGGCATGTTTTCGAAAAATGGAATACTTTTATTCATTATGATAGAACAGTCGTTGAGTCTTTGTTCATCGACTTTTTTATCATAAGAACAATCATATCCCCCAATAGAAAAAGGAATTACTGGATATGTCAAATTAACGATTGCTATGGAAAACACAATCACGAAGAATAAAAGAATTCCAATTATGATTCCAGAAAAACCAAACAAAGTGTACGAAACTGCAGTACCAGAAGAAATTTTCATATTTTTTTTATTTTTTTCTATTTTTTTACTTTTAAAAGTTCAATTTTTATTTTCTGTTAACCGTCTTGACGACATTTTTTGTCTGTTCGAAATTTTGTTTTTGAAGTCGGGCCAATTTTTGCAAAAATCCCCGAAGTTCAACACTAATAGAATCGGGATGATGAAATCTGCTGGCAATGTAATATCCCCAAAGCGTCATTATACAAAGAGCTACAATGGTTGCAATTAAAGCATATACCCACCAAAACCAATCTTCGTTAAATTCGGATTTATGATGTCGTTCACTCATGTCTTTAAAGGCAGTGTTCCATGCTTGAGCCACTATAAAACCTGTCACGATGGATAAAAAAACCCCCACTTGATCTGCTACCTCTTCTCCAAACGTATTACTCCTGTTGATCATGTTTACTATTATATTCTTTTATTTTGTAACAGGAAAAAAAAAACTTTTTTTATTTCACGAAAACCAAAGACTAGTGTTAGTGACAACATAAACTTTTTTCACTCAATTTTCAAAACTCCTTGGATTTTGCGAAGAATATCATCATACTCTGGCATATTGAGATTTAATTTTCCAGCTTCAAGGTTTCTGATGATTGTCCAATTGACATTGACGAAGTGTGCTAATTGTTTCTGGGTGAGACCGTGATGGATGCGATATTTCTGTATTTGTGAACCCTTTTCTTTTATTTTCGAAATGTTCAAATATTCATCTTTTGCGGAATAGTCTTGCCTTTGCCGTTTGTCTTGAATTCCAGAAAAATCCTCCGGTTGTCGGAGAAATATTTTTTTGTGTTGATTTTGATCATAACGCAAATAATTTACTGGTTCACATGTCTCATGAGAAAATGCTTTGTTAATCATCATTTTTTTTTTTTGAGATTTTTTTGAGATTTTTTTTTTTGAAATTTTTAAAATTTTTTTAATGAAATAAATTTTATTGCGTTCACTATTCGTTTTTTTTGTCATAAAAACATTACAATAATTTTTTTTTGATCGAAAAGTGATTCTTTTTCTTTCCTTTGTTAAATCAAAAACCTTTCGACTCATTCAATACTATAACGTAAATGTCCAGCGAAACAGTCACAGAAAATATTCTCATGGAAGAAAACACACCTTCTTCGTTGACTTCCTTGACCAAGGAAAAGAAAAAGAAGAAAAGTACCAGAGAATGGAATGTTTTGGTAAAAATTGACATTCTCGATGACTCTGAAAATAAGGAAGATACTGCTCAGCAATACCAGAGAACAAAACATTACTTTAATTGTCCCACACCTCACGCGGCAGCTAAAAAGGCTGCGAATCGAAAATTTACTGATATTTACATTCAAGATGCGGACTCATACGGATTGGGATTGATTCACAGATATGATGGCGAATGCAAAGAACTCACCGATGATGAGATGACCGAACATGCCAGGAAAATTAATGCCAGACACAAGGGCATCGTAAAAAAGCGAGGCACCATTAGCATTGTCAAGCCCGTCATCAAGAGGAAACTTCTCAAGAAGATTGCAGAGGAAATCGCAAAGGCCAACGAAAATGACAAACATGTTAGAAAGCCTGATTTCCTTTTGAAAAAAAATATGGATGAACGCTTTCTTCTGACTAGACGGAGAGGAAAGGCATCATCGGAAGAAGAACCACAAAAACCAATCCTAAAAAGGAGTTCGCCCAAAAAGAAAAATGAAGATAATGCCAAAACTTCAAAATCTCCAGTAGTGGCCACATCGCCAAAAAAGAAAAATAAAAATCCTGAAGGATCAGAATCCCCCGTAGTGACCGCTTCACCAAAGAAGAAAGCAACTCCAAGAAAGAAGAAGGCCGAAGAAGATGTTCCCAAGGATGAAGATAAAGCAACACAAAAGACCCCTACGATGAAAAAAGCTAAAGTTCCTGCGAAGAATAAAAACGAAACCAAGGCATCTCCCGCCAGAGAATCTCCCGCCAAGGCATCTCCCGACAAGGCATCTCCCGACAAGGCATCTCCTGCCAAGGCATCTCCCGCCAAGGCATCTCCTGCCAAGGCATCTCCCGCCAAGGCATCTCCCGCCAAGGCTGCCGCTCCAAAAAGAAAGAGAGACTCTGATGCAAAGGAAATTACTCCCAAGAAAGTAAAGAAAACCCAATAATAAAAAGAATATTTTATTATTATTTGAGGAGGCAGTCACGAATACAATTGCTTTTTTACTTTTTTAAAAAAGGCATTTACTATTTCGTCACTCCCAGAATAATCAATATATGCAAATCTATTTTTAAAATATTTGTAAGGAAGGTTCTCCGGAACATTTCCCGGATTCATGACAGATAATAAATATTCGTACATTCCCAAAACATCCAAATATATTTCTTTTTTTTCTGGAATTTTATATCTTCCATCATCATCAATGTTCCGAATGACTCTCCAACGGATGACTTCAAGCCAATCTTCCATGGAAAAAAAAGAAGGAACTAAATACTTGAAGAGATGATTTTGTAACTCATTTTGGGTTTTGGCATCATCCTCCTGTGTGAAATTAAGACCGTCTTCCACTCTCAAAGCTTTCGAATCATATTTTCCGTAAAGCAAAGAAATGATATCACAAAGTTGGAGTTTCTGAGGAACGAGATTTTCCCCTTCGTCTGAAAAAGATAGAGGTGTCTCTTTCAATAGAAAAGACATTCCGTAATCTATGATGGAAAATTCTTTCTCTTTGGTTTTTCGATTGTTTCGGTAAAGTATGTTCCTGGAGTACAGATCATGATGAAATATGCCAACTGAATGCATCTTTTTGATAATTTTCAACAACTCTTTTGCGTCATCATAAGTCAAAATTATATCCGTGATATCACCCATCCATTCGTCCATCAGAATGACCCCTTTTTTATGCCAAGGCGAGTAATAATAAAAATATATCTTGGGTCCAAAATCGTTATTACTGGCAATCTGGGACATTTTGCATTCATAAAAGAATTCGGAAACATTTTGAACAGAAATTACCTTAGCTACGATTTTTTTACGATTAGTTTCGTACAGTTTACCATAGGCGCCTTCGATGATTAATTTTTTCTTGTGAATTCGAAAGGGACCACAATCGTAAAGATCATCTTCATATCGAAATATTTTTGGGAATGATATTTTCCTATGTTGTTCCACGTTTCTCTTCAATTCCACCAATTGAATCAAAAAATTTTCGTTCTCGAAATCCAATAAATGATAGAACATGATACATTTTCTTTTTTTCTCGTTAGCAGCATTGCATATGTCGAATATCATTTTTTCGTTTTTTTTTCGTTCTTCTGCAATTTTGGAGCCTGTTGCATTCTTGTGTGAATTTAAAATCAATATGATATCTTCATCGAGGTATTCATGTCTATTCCACCTAAACCCAGTTTCCGAAAGTTTTGTGATTTTATAATCTTTGCGCGAATTAGATATAAATTTGTCATACGAATGTTTCTGATCACAAAGAACAATATTATTCGTGATAAAAAATGGATGGGATTGATTAATGAACATATCTGTTGAAAATCCGGAAAGTCTTTCATATTCGGTTATTTCATCTTCTTCCGCATCGTCAAATACAAAAACATGCCCTTTCCCACAAAGTATGGCATCTATTTCATATTTTTTTGTGATTTTTTCTTCATCATCAAAGTCATTCACCGGTAGAAGAAAAACTTTAAATGTATCTTTGAATCCGGGATTGTCTGTTGTTTGATATGTGATTTCGGAATAAGCAAACGAGAAGGTGTTTTTCTTGTCACTCAACGACGATGTTTGTTTTTTAATTATTTTGTAGTTTTTTAATTCATGGTGCAAAAACTTTTCAATGTCGCCAAATCGTTTCTCTTGAGAATTGATGAACGTTTTATTTATCGAATGTAAACATTCATCTGTGTAAATGCCTATGACGAAATTTCTTTTCCGATTTTTTTTCATCTTATCTTTCGTGGGTTTGATTGCATTGGTCAGAAAGTATCGATGACCTGGATGAAATACATCAAAAATTCCGGGAATGTAACTGTGATGAAAATTCATATTTTGCCTTTTTCTCATAAGAATCTTCTTTTTATTTTTCATTTTTGCTTTAATTTCGCAAATATTGCTAATAAATTAAAAAATACTAAAAAAACGTACCATTTCATTTCTTTTCTTTTTTTTTTTTCATGGATCCGAAAATATGGGGAATTCCGATGTGGAACATACTTTTCGATGTATGTTGGTTTCTGGAATCAAAGAAAGGAAACGATCATGAACTTAAGAAAGGTATCTTCTACCTCTTCCAATCTTTGAAATATCTGCTTCCATGTATTTATTGCAGAGAATCTTATAAATATTTTTTAAAAGAACTTCATGAAATCCCCCCAATCGGCCCTGGAGCCCTCCGGTGGATATATGATTTGAAAAATATGGTCAACGCAAAATTAAAAAAAAGTGTCACAAATTTATCATATGAAACATTCCGCTGCAGAATGCAAGGACTCTCTGGAATGTCATCGGCTCAAAATGTATTTGATGTGATTTGCATTTTGGCGTTAAACATACATTGTCCATCTAAGGATGTCACGGAGACGCAAAAGAAACATGCATTTTTTTATTTCATCGAAAGTGTGGAAATTCTTTCAAAGTTCATGTCTTTTCCATGTCTCAAAAAAAAAATAAAAAAGATCACGGAAAAAGATGTAAAAAATAGAAACGCGTTATTCCGTTATCTATCCACGGAATATTCCTCGGAAAATGAGCACTTCACATCTAAAGAGCTCATAGAAAAATATTCCTATTGCAAAGTGAAAAAAAAGTAACACAAGGTTGATATTTTATTTTGTCGTTTTTTAAAAATAAAAATAAGACTCAATAAAGAAAACAAAAAAACAGATATGAGTAATCAAGAAATAGAAAACGGATTAGATGTTCGAATGTGGGGTCCGGAAGCTTGGAATTTCATGCACGCCACAACCTTCATGTATCCAGAAAAAGATCCTTCCGAAATTGACAAAAAAAATATAAAAGAATTTTTCGATTCCGTCGGAAAAGTTCTTCCCTGCATGCGATGCAGATATCATTTCAACAAAATGTTAGAAAAATATCCCGTTCCCACCAAGAACAGAGACGCGCTGACCAGGTGGTTGGTAGACCGACACAACGACGTGAACAAAAGACTCGATAAACCCACCATGGCGTACGAACATGTGAAAAAAAAGTACGATCGCATGCAAAATGTATGTCCCATTTCTCTTCAAGACAGCAACGGGGATTGTTGTTCGTCGTTATCTCTGGAAACCCAACGAAAACAAAAAACCCAAAATCATATCATTTCTTCAATCGTGATCACCCTGTTGGTACTTTTCGTTCTTTTGGGTATTCTGGTAGGGATCTATTATATTGCTCCCAAAATTTCTTCGAAAAAATCTCCCGAAAAATAATTTCTAGGTCACTTTTTAAATTTTCTAAAAAGAAATGAACTGTGACAACGACGAAGACTGCGGTGGTGTTATCCTCGGAAAAAAAAAGAATGTCGAATTGGTTGCTTTATCCTTCGAACATGAAATGGTGTTCGACCAATTTCAAAAATTTCACGATTTCGGATGTGACGAAGAGGGGGATAAATCTTCTTTCTGTCAAAAGCACGAAATTCATCCTCTTTTTCTCGAATCCCTGTGTCGGTGTGCTTATTGTACGAAATACAATGACGACATGAGAAACACGACGGTCTTGGATTTTATCGCGAAATGCTACGTTTGTCGAAATTTTCCTTGCAATCAAAATCCCGAACTTTGCATTGGATGTGCTTTTTCCGTGGCATTGATGGGAAAGGACATCACCCTTTTCCGAAAATTTCTAGAAAAATGAAATAAAACTTCGTATAGATGAGAAATATTTGGCATCACGAATTCCATTTATTTTTATTTATTTTATTTTTTGTATTTGAGAAGAAAAAAATGCATAATTGTGCTGTTAGTGTTGTGCAGATGGTTCGGTTCACCAGTAGCGAACCGACAAAAAATTTAGCTAAATAATCCTATTTTCAGAACGCAGAAATAGTGCAGGTTTGTTTCGAACCGGTTATTTTTTCAAGATAATCAGATTGAATATTGGTGAAATTTATATTCAGTGAATTTAAAGTCACGTCTTTCCTTTTCTAGTTTCGTCTTGTGGCAAATTTTCCCGAAACGAATCATGCAAATTTTTATCAAGACACTCACCGGCAAAACGATCACACTCGATGTTACCGAAAATGACACCATCCAATTAGTAAAAGAAAAAATCATGGATATGGAAGGAATTCCTCAGGACCAACAAAGAATGATATTCGCAGGTAATCAATTAGAAGACGGCAGAAGACTCAAAGATTACGATATTCAAAAGGAAAGTACGATACATTTGGTTTTGCGTATAAGAGGGATGATTTCCACTTTCACCGCGACTGACGAAAACGATCGGTTCAGTCAAATGCTTTTGGTCGAAGACACAGATAAAAGAATCATTCCGTCCGTCGAAGAATTCAAAGCGAAATGGCCACAAAAACCTTTCGCTCCTTATGTACACGTCACAAATATAAAATCCCTGGTGAGTTCTGAGCAAAAACAACTTTGCATCGATTTTATGGAGAAACTCTGGGAGATGAAAGCCCCCGAACTTTCGGAAGCTCAAGGATCACCGATCAGCGATTTCAAAGTGAAATTCAACAACACGGAAGCTGCCGAGAAACTTCTGGGATCGATAACCGAAAAATTGCTAATGTTCCAATCCCTGCACAAGAATGGAAGCATAGCATTTCGATGCACCAAAGGACCCAGTAGCGGAGCGATCGGATGGCATTACGATGGTCCATATGCCACCAGAACTGTTCAGATTACTTTGAACGATTCCAAAGAATACGAAGGCGGGAGACTTTGTTATTTTACCACCGAAAAAGGAGTCGAAATTTTGGACGACAGAGAAGCCGGAGTTATGACGGTGCACGACACACGTGCGCTCCATGCAGTTACGCGACTTTTTTCGGGAACACGTTACAGTCTCTTTGTCGTCGACAAATCTAACGGTCTCGGTGACAAAAACGTGGTTCATGTCGACAAAGCATTGGTCAAAAACGTGTTGGGATTCATCAGACCCAAGGAATCTAAAAAATACCAAACATGTTGCGTGTGTTTAAAAAACGAATCATCACATGCATTTGTCCCTTGTGGTCATCTTTGCATTTGCGACAGCAAAGAATGTTTGGGGTTTTTCATGACCCCTTTGGTCTCGGCATCTTCTTCTTCTTCTGACACAAAAATGAAATGTCCTATTTGTCAAACCGAAATGGAAAAATTGATGAGAATTTATCAATAAATTTTATTTCGGAAAAAAAGTCAAATGTCTTCTTGTCTAGAAAAAAAAGTCAAATGTCTTCTTGTCTAGAAAAATATTCGTTTGATTTTGATTTAATCGGAACTCCAATCACTGTGGATGTAAAAATGTTCCGAGGGTTTACTTGTTTTGATTTTAATTTTTTTTACGAAATGAATCATTTGGAGATTCCAAACTTCATGTGGCGGGAATGGCCATATCATGCATCCAAAGAACAACTTTTTCCAAAAATCAAAGGAGCGATCAAGGATATTTTCGTTTGTTTGAGTAAAATCATAGAAAGACATCAAAAGAATTCCTTGGACTACGCGGTCTGGTACATCCATCATCACCTCGGAATGATCAAAAAAGAACTTTCTTACGAGCAAACGATGATGAAGACGGCATGCGAATGCATCGTAAAAAATTGTATGTTCATGAACAAGAAAAAATTCGAAGCCATAGAATAAAAAATACTAAAAAAAATTTTATACATATTCTATTTATTCATTTAATTTGAATCTCTGAATGCAAATATCAGATCCGTTAGAATTCGAAACCCAACATCTGACATTTTGGTCATTTCTTTTCAATTCATATTTGCAAATCTCATACGTCATGACTTTTTCCGCTTCTTCGGTTGCTTTTACCATGGAAGAATAAATTCCCAAAACATTGATATGTTTGGATAATACGTAATAAAAACTCATTTTTACGCTTCTTTTTTTATTTTCTTCTTTTTAATTTAAAAAAGAGAAAGAAAAAGATATCATCACAAAAGAAAAATGGCAACTAATTACGCAGACAAGAACGATTGTGGACCTTGGGGATTTTCGGTCGAATCGGAACTGGGACTCCAGAGCAGTCTGAATACTTCTTTTAGCGAATTTGCGTGGCAATCTGCTAAACAAGAAGGATGTCATTATCCATGTCCATACAAGAAACAAGATCTTCCTTCATGGCCCCCGATCGGAAATTTTATTTATCCGGAAGAACAAAAAGGAAAACAAACCGTCATGGGAAATTGCGATTACTTTCCGACAAACAAAAATTTTTGTCAAGATTTTTCAACTCCGTGGACAAATAAGGAAGCACCAAGACAAAGCATCAGCCAGGCAATGCAAAGAGGAAATGCTACGCTTTCCGAAAATATTGCCAATTCTTTGCAAAGCAAATGTTACGATTACAAAGATTTTGCAGAACAAGACTCCGCAGAAGAAGAAGAAGGGGATGAAAAGCATTTATCTTCTTCTTCATATTCCATGGAAAGTCTCACGGATCTTTTTCCCAAGATGCGAGATTCTGTCGTGGGAATCGCGTACGACCTGGCACATTACGACGAACTACCATCTGATAACAAGGTGGATTATATTCTCGTGCGCGAAGAAAGGTGGAAATATTCTCTAATGTCATTTTTATTTTTTTTGATTTTCATTTTTCTGATCATAGCAATCATCTGTTCGGCCTGCGGAGGCCGCAATCACCACGACGGTCATGGATACCACAAACAAAAAATCAAATTGGGAGAAGCTCCCGGGGGCATGGAAATTTATATGAAACCAAGAAAATAAAAAATTTATAATTTCAGTCTAGTGATGCGAATCGGACTTTTTTTTTCATTTTCACCCAGTTCACTCTCGGACTTTTTTAAAACATCAGTTTGTCGTTTTCTCAAAATTGACCCGATGGACTGATCGTGGCGGTGTTCCACATATCTTCTGTCATTGGGAAGAATGGAGGAGGTGTCGTCGACGAAATGATAATTATTTTCGATGGATAATTCATACCATTTTTTAACCAATTCCCGATTTTCCCGGTTATTTACGATGAAAAATACGGTAGCCATCAATTGAGGGGAAGATAATTGTACTTCCGTTTCATCGTAATTCATTCGCCTCAATAAATCCATTTTCGTTCTTCTCGCTTCTGCTTCTCCTTGAATGAAAGCTAATTGTGTAGATCCATGATTTTTCATTTGTTGCACGTAATTCAAGATTTTCTTTTGGTATTTGGAATCCAGGGTGCATCCCGAATCACAATACAATATGATTTCACCATCCTTCACAGAATTCATGACTTTCAGAACGAGATATGGTTTCCAAATCCAATATCCTCCTCCGCGTTTATTATTTTGAATAAAATTTTCATGTTTTTTCCAAAAAGAATGATCTTTTTTCAAATCATCTTCTCGAAATATCCATATTTTTTCAAAAATATCAAATTTCTTTGCCTCATTTTCTATTCTTTGGATGGAGTTTTTGAATCTTTCATTTCCGTAAGCCACGAAATGAATTTTGTCCTTTATTTCAATTTTGAAACAATCCTGAACGACCAAGATGAGATATATGATCAAAAAAATTATCAGAAAGAATAAAATAAAAAAAGTGATCATCCATGCGATGATGTTCATGATATTGCCAAATTCGTGTTTCTTTGTTTTATTTTATCATCTATATTTAAAAAAAGCCGCAAAATATATTCATATTCAGTGAATTTTAGAAAATGTAAAATAAGTTTTTCGTGACAGAAACAAAATTCACGACGAAAATGGAAGAAGAAAAATCTGCTCTCGAAAACTTAACGGAACCCGATGATCGTGATTCTCTCAATCAAGACAGCGAAGAAGAAAAAAAATCTGCTCTCGAAAACTTAATGGAGCTTCATGATCAAGACAGCGAAGAAGAAGAAAAATCTGCTCTCGAAAACTTAATGGAGCTTCATGATCAAGACAGCGAAGAAGAAGAAAAATCTGCTCTCGAAAACTTAATGGAGTTTCATGATCAAGACAGCGAAGAAAAAAAAAAATCTGCTCTCGAAAACTTAATGGAGCTTCATGATCAAGACAGCGAAGAAGATGAAGAGGAATTTTTTTTTTGGACACACGAGAGCCCTGATATAAATATATCCAAAGAATTTTTAGCGAATATATTCTTCATGGTGCCGACTGCTTTCGTTTTCATGTTGTCGATAATTATATTTTTTTCAGGATTCCGGTGAAGATATAAAAAATCTGCGTGACACATAAAAATATAATATCTTATAAGATAAATAAAAAAAGTTTTCATTAAAAAAAAAAAATATCATCATGACAAAAAAAGGATCACAAAAAAAAAAATTAAATTATTTCCCAGAATATGAAGTTTCTTCCATGATGTCTCCCCAAGGGGGTGTGCACGTCGTCAAAGAACATAATAGTTCTGACGGGGCTCTAGTCGCAGGAGTAGTGGTTCTCGTGCTCTTGTTACTTTTGATCATGATCGGTGCAATTGTATATTGGGGTACAGCATCATCGTCTGGTGGTTGTTTCGGAGAGGGTAAAAAATCTCCCAAGAAATCAGTGACCATCGACGAACGAAAAAATCAGTACAAAAACATTCCTGCTCGTTCTGGAGGAAAAAAAGAATTGAAAGAATGTTCAGAACAACTGCTCAAACAAATCATGTCAGGAAAAAATGAGGATGCCGTGATTCTCGCTTTCGTATCCCCGGGATGTGGCCATTGCGAAACAATGAAACCGGCACTAAAAAATGCCGCGAAAAAATCCGAAATCCAATATATGACTTTGACATATGGAGGAAATAAAAAATACATTGAGGAAGTTGTGAGATCTTTGGGAATTTCTGGGTTTCCCACACTGGTCAAAGTTCAGGACAATGGAAAAGGAATGATAATGTATCAAGGAGACCGATCCGAACAATCTCTCGAAGATTTTGGGAAAGATGAATAATAGAAATTTAAAATAAATTTTATTTTCTCACACATTGTAAATATTTACTAAGATTGGAAAGATAAAACATCTTTGTGGATTTTTGAATAATGTTCCCAAATGATCTTGCGCACTGTCTTCACAATCTTATCATTTTGGTCTTTCAGACAAACTTGCATTTTTTCGACATCTAATGGTGAATTCATTTTATCAATTGCAATCAAGTTTTTGCATATTTCGTAGCTCGATGTATACTCTTCGAACGTGATCTGTTCATGAAAATCGACAGTTTTCAATGTAAAAGAATCAATGATTTTCGAACAATGTTTCAAAATGGCATTCTTCACCAGCTTCACGATCGCTAAGTTTTCATGATGTAAAATATATTGCATTTTCTCAAGGTCGAGTGGTGAATTTATAGAATCAAATGCAATCATGTTTTTGGTCAGGTTTTGGCTCGATACAAAATCTACAAAAGAAAACTGCCCCTCGATCGATGAAAAATCTTTATAATATTCTAAAATGGGGTCGGACATCCATGTCTTGAACTGGTCGCTTTCTTTATTCAATGCTAACCTGATCGTATCTGCATCGGGTGGCGATTCGGTCGTGCCAAACACCGTCATATTATCCCGCATATAATCGATCATTACTGTGTCTCTATAATATTCCATATCCTCACTCGACATTTTCCCCAATTTGTGAAAAAGAAAACTACACGATAAAATTCCAAGAATTTATTTGTTTTTTTTTTGAAACAAGAAAATGCAAAAGAGTTCCACAAATTCTGTGATTTCCGGAGAATACGTACTTTTTAAAAATTCTGCAGCATTCTGCCAAAGAATGTTCTTCATTTCGTATTTTTCTGCTAGGTTGTCCATGGTGATCTTTGGGACGAGGTATTTATTGGACCACACTTCTTTACTCGGCAAAAAATAAACATTATATTTCAATCCCGTGCTGGACATCATACTGCAAAAGTTCTTTTTTATTTTAGTCGCGACAGAATCTTCGAATTCAATTCGATATAAAGAATTTCCGAATGAATTATCTTTACTCTGGAAAAGTCTCCTGACAAGAACTGCGGCGTCCATGGTGATTCCCGCAAAGATCCCGTCATTTTCTAGAACGAGCATCATAGCTCGAAAATAATTCTCTACTGTCATTCGATTTTCAAAAATGCACTGAAAGAGGTGATTACAAAGAATTATATCTGCGCGGAGTACATATACTTTCTCTCCAATTTGCATGCAATGGAATTTTTTCGAAAAAGAATTTTTAGGCAATCGTTTTCCATTAGCTAGGTGGATATTTTCTTCATTTTCATCGATCCCGACATAAGAAGCGACATTCCCCGAATGTTTCAAAAATTTCTTCATATCGGTACCATTGCCACATCTAAAATCACATATTTTCAAAGGATGAATATCATCCCCTTTATTTTTCGTTTTTTGAAAGATGATCAGAAACCCGACAGAGTAATCTATTATCGTTTGTTTTAAAATATCATTCCATTCGCAAAATGAGAAAGATTTTGTAATTCGTTTTTTCTTTTTCGGAATTCCCTGTGCCTTTGGAATACTCTGTGTCTCTGGAATACTCTGTGTCTCTGGAATACTCTGTGTCTCTGGAATACTCTGTGCCTTTGGAATACTCTGTGCCTTTGGAATACTCTGTGCCTTTGGAATACTCTGTGCCTTTGGAATACTCTGTGCCTCTGATGCAGTGATGTGGAGTAAATTTTGGATGTAATCAGTTTTCATAAAATTTACGATTTCTCCAATATTTAATTTCTCTTCTTTTCCTTCGGATAAATTATTCATAATTTTACTTGTTTTTTGCGTTCGTTTTTTTTTTGTATTATTTTTTTTTAGTAATGATGAATCCAAAATAAAAAATAAATGAAAAAGAAAGAAAAAGTAATAAAAAAAAACATGAGTGATGATTCTTCTCTAAAAAATTGGAAATCGTTGTACAAAGTGGTGTATCTTAAAAATGATAACGTTCTGTACAACGCAGTAGATTCTCTGTCCATTTATTCAAATTATGATATGGAATCATTTCTCGATCTCGTTCATCATCTTGAACAATTTTGCATAATTTACGAGAAATCGTGCAATGGGAATGATCATAAAAATTATAATTATATAAATTGGAGTTCGAAATATCAAATTGCTCTAAGCAATATAATTTTGAGTTTCCAAGAAAACGTGATACATGAGTGGAACAAACTCAAAAAAAATGATGGATCTTCCCTGGGAAAAATGGACAATGAATCCGAATTGGTTCAGAGAGGCCAAGCAATTTTAGCTTTTTTAAACGACTATCATATCAATATTCTCAAAAACTTAAATATGAAATAAAAAATATGTATTATGAAAGAAAACACAACATAAATAATAATAAAAAAAATAGAATGTTTCAGGCCATGCACGAATATTTTCAACCATTTACCGATAAAAGCAAAAAATATGATCCCAATGCTTTCTCTCGCCACACTTCTTACGAAAAATCTTCTCCTCCAGGACTCGTGGACACAAAAGAGTGCACCAACTTTGAGAATAAGATCTCTAAGACGAATAGGACGCCTGCGAACATCGAAAAAGAAAAAAAATTCGGGGAAGGTCAGAGACAACCCCGTTACGGGGATCCCGATAACGAACAACAATATGGAAAACTTCCCATTATCAAACAGAATGATATCATTCGTTGTCCTCCGCGTGAATTTACGCAAGAATCTCCAGTGCTCGGTGGTTGGATGATGCCCAATGGTGAAGAAAGATTTTCCCGAAGATTCATCGACTCAGTGGCTGGCGTTGCGGGCACACAACCAGAAAACATAAAAATCATAGAACCACCTCATCACAGCAAACATGGAGATCGCAGAGCCACTGGCACGATGACGCCTTCTTGGAACAAATATTCTCCAGAACTCTACAGTTCCCAGGTGCTCGACAGCGAACTTCGTCAATCCACCGGATTCATCGTGAACAGTCATACGGGAAGGATGTACGAAACCTTTGAAGAAGACATTCCCGGTCCGACAACGGATCAAAGTATACCCCGGGAAAATTTCGAACATACGAATCCATTTTTAATTTGGAAACAAGGAGGTATAGATCCAAATCGTGCCGCTCCGAACAAAAAGGAAGTATGTCAAGGGCTTCCCAGAAAAGACGACGGTCCCAATGTATGGGGAGATCAATTGTACGCAGATCGACGAAGATCAGAGATTCAAACCAGAGTTAACCGAGAAGTTTGGCAAAATCGAAATGGCGAGTTTAGTGTCGAAGCAGTAGATGATCGAAGACCAGTGGGATACGTAGGTTTTCAACCGGCTTACCGACCCCTTCCGTATCTCGTCGCAACTCAAAGAACCACAGTGGATTCTGAAGATTATACGCCCATCAGTGAGGTCCAAATTCCTCCATCAAATTCTCGAGACATCTCTACACCATCGACCACAGTCAGAAAAATAGATATTCCAGAAATATATTCGAGGACGGCGGGATCCGATGCGGCTAACATTCAAGGGGAATACGTGGTCAGTGTAAACCCCACGGTCAAAGACACCAACCGTCAAACCACTTCCATCCATTCTGTCACAGCCGCCGTCAATCTCGCGAACGTAGGTGCTCACGTGATCATGGACGACTTTACGATACGAGACACATTGAAAGATCAAATGGAACAAGCTTTCGGTCCCACGAATTCTCATATTCCCGTAAATTCGTCCTATGTCGTCATCGATACTGACGTCCGTGAGACTTTGAAAGATCAGATGGAAAATAGTTTCTCTCACGGTCCCGTGAATCCATCGAACGGGGGAACCGCCAATGGAATGTATGTCGTCATGGATGATTACACTTTGAGAGATACTTTGAAAGATCAGATGGAGAATAGTTTCGAAGTGACAAACGCATTTTCGAGCCAAGGTGATGACGGTGTTCCTTTGGGTTCTTATGTCGTAATCGATACCGACGCGCGAGAAACTCTGAAGGATCAAATGGAAAATACGTTTGCTGCCGGCATTTCGGATCCTTCTTCTGGTTCTGCTTCTTACGTCGTGATTGACGAAGATGTTCGCGACACTCTCAAAGATCAAATGGAAATGATGTTTCCCACGGCCAATGCGAACGACGCGGACTTTGGATCCTATGTGGAATACGAAAGTGACGTGCGAGGAACGAAGAGAATGAATTACGAAAACGTCACTGGCAGACCTTCCGCACACGTGGACACCTTTGGAAATCAAGCAGTCACCATGACCGCCACTTCAAACAAGACTCTTCCCAACAGAGGAGAAGTCATTTCCGAATGGACACCGTCTGTTTCTCATATTTCCGCAAATACGGAAAATACTTCTGCCATCGTCCTCGGAAAACACACACAACGCACGGAAAGAGAGATGCCGAACCGACTTCCTGTACCGACACGAAGAAGTCTTCAGGAGCCTTTGTTGATTCAATCATGTGCATCCAACAAAAATGTACCAGAAACCGTGGAACCCATCCGTTACTTCAATCCCACGTACTACACGGAACAATCTGTCCATTAGTAAAAATAATAATAAAAGCAAAAGTAAAAGTAATCATAAAGTTTATTCAAGTCATTTTTGTCCAACCAATGAATATAAGAAGAGTTTTGATAATTGTCCATGATGATGTCTTTGAAAATCACGAATTTTGAAGTACCCCCGTACTCTCTGAATGTATTGTAATGATTAGTATAGATAATATAGCGGTTTAGTATCGGATTATTCCAATATGTACCGTCATCAACTTTCGGAGGAAATCCCTTGAAAGATGAAATTTTATTACTCTCCCAATCCAGACGTACCAATTCCGCGAGATTTACCAATCCGACGAAAGATCCCTTTATTTTATTTCTGCTAACATCCAGATTTTTCAATTTCGCGAGTGTTTCGAGACCATGAAAACTTTCGGAGGTGATACCATTATTTGAACAAGATAAATATTGCAAATGTGTGCATTTTCTCAATGGAAGAAACGATCCTTCGATGTTATTTAAGAAACATATGAATTTTTTAATCTTTTTGAGATTTTTCAATGGCCCAAATGTATCTTTTATTTCGTTAAAACTACAATCCAAATACTCCAAATCACCCAAAAATTCTATTCCGTCGAAAGAAACGATTCTGTTATTGTAACAAATCAATCGTTTCAATTTTTTAAAACACATAAATGATCGAAAAGTTTTGAATAAATTATTAGAAACATCTATTTCTTCCAGATTTCGCAACAGTTCCGAAGATATATCGTCTACATCTGTCAGTTTATTATATCGGCATTTGAGAATTTTGATACGTGTATATTTCGAAAGAGGTCCTTCAGAAAAGAATTTTTCGATCTTCGAAAAGGATGTGATTGCTAATTTATCGCATTGTAGTAATGGAATATCATTATTTTTTTTGACATGTTTCTTATTTATATTTTTTTTCATGATTATTTTTTCGATATAAAAATCATCAGGACGATCAACGGAAGCCATACGAGAAAAAAAAAGTGTTTTTTCTTTTGTCATTAAAAGTAATCGTAGAGTTTATTTAAATTATTCTTGTCTCCGGAGAGCCAAAAGAAAAAAGAAGAAAATTCTTCTATAATTTTCACTAGAATCTGGAACTTAGCTGTCCCCGATAATTCAACTATGTTAATATCATAATAAGTAGAACGCAACAAAAACGGATTCGGACTGAAATAGAAGTAATTCGAATCGATATTCAGAGGGATTCCTTTCATTGAATTTATATAATTATTTCCACAAATAATTCTTGTCAAATATTTCAAATTCATGAGAGACACGAAGGACCCTTTTATATGATTATCTTCGCAATCCAACATCCTTAATTTTGAAAGAAATTGAAGACCATCAAAGTTTTCGGAAATAATATTATTTTCGGTGCAATCAAATTTTTCTAAATTTTCTAACTTTTTCAGCGGGAGAAAGGATCCATATATGTTATTGTTATAAGCATATAATTTTCGTAGCTCGCATAAATTTCCCAAGGAGGAAAATGTGTCTTTTATTCCGTTTCCGGCACAATCAAATTTGATTAACTTGCGCAATTTTTCCAGAGATCCGAAAGTATCCCTTATGTGATTATGATCGCAATACAATTTTTCTAAATTATGTAGTGTTTCTATTCCATCGAAAGACACAATATGATTTTGCGAGCATATCAATTTTTTTAATTTTTGAAAAGTGCGAAAGGAAGTGATATAGTTTTCAGAAATATTTAAATTTTCGATATTGGGCGCATTATTTATATCAAAATCGAAATCTTTTAAATCATTACAGGCACAATTTAATTGTTTGATGTCATTATATTTCGATATCAAATTTGAAATTTGATCAAATGAATGCATATTAAGACCGCAACACTGCACACATTTCTGAATCTTTTTCGCTTCTTTTCTGCCAATTTTTAATTCGTAGGACAAACTAAGATCATCCAAGGAAGACATCTACTTTTTTTTTTGTTTGGGTGATATATTTTTCAAAAGTATCATAAAGTTTACTAAAATTAAATGTTTTTTCTGCAGGTGAACCCATTGATAGTTCAGTGAAACATAATCAGTGAACATTATCTGAACAAACGAAAGTCGTCACAGACTTATTATCTTCCTCAATAAACTTAGTTTTCATTTCCTCACACAAATTGTCTTTTCAACGGAACCAATCCATTCAGTTTAATAAAAAAAACATGGCAGCACATACCGAAGCAGAAATTAAAGCCGCGACCATGTTTGCTCAAATGACGTTGGTCCGTTTTGCTGAAGAAAATAATGTGGATCCGGATGATGTAGATATCGATCCGATTTTCAAATTCATACTAAATGCCGATTTACCTCGTGTGTATTGCAAAGTGATGGCCGATGCGATTCATTCTGCGACACTTCCAATACAAAAACCTCCGCTTCAGTATGATGAATTGCTCAAAACCTTAGAAACCAAGTCGTCTGATGGCTATTTCGAAAATGAAATTGATTTTTTTTTTAGAAGTTATTCTTTCGTCGGTATTGTCTCCGAATGCATAATGCCATGGGACGATGTCACGGAGATTATCAGAAAGCATGACATTGGTAAAAAATGGAATCACATCGAATATTATAATGTTTTAAAACTAGGTTCCGCTTCAACTTCACTATTTCCCTCATTTGCTCCAACTATCGGTTTTTTTCACGCGGTGCGCGATTTGAGCGAACCGAATTCTTTGCAGGAAGTCAAGGTCACGTGTTTGATTATTTCGAATGATCTGTCTTTTTCTCCCGAAAAACTCCAGGAAGCGCAACAAAAATATCCTTTGGATTTGATTTCTCGTTTTAAGAAATGGAATAAAAATCATCCGCTAGCATATCATTTGAATTTCATGTTCAAACGTGCACGAGATGCTTGTTATGGCAAAAGACTGTTTAAAAATAGCACCCTGAGCAACGTACGCAGAAGATATCAATCAACCCTAATTGTTTTTTGATGTTCAACATAATAAAAGTAATCGTAAAGTTTATTTATATTATTTTTGTCTCTGGATGTCCAAGAGAAAAAAGAATCTTCCGTGAGTTTTGTGAGAATCAAGAATTTCGAGGTTCCAGAAAATTCGTGCATATCCTCTTTTTTTGTATGAATAAAAGTATTTGTGTATCCGTTTGGAATGTTGTCATTCAAAACCCACCTTAACCTAATGGGTAGTCCTTTGAAAGAATTAATTTCAACATCGTAACAATGAATATCATATAATTCAGATAAATTCATTATTCCAACGAATGAACCACTTATACGATTGCCGGAACATTCCAAATTTGTCAAATTTGTCAAGTTTTGGAGTCCATCGAAATTTTCGGAAACAATTTCATTCGAATTACAAGTTAACTCTTTTAACTGTTTCAATTTTTTTAGCGGCAGAAACGATCCACTAATATTATTGTTGCAACAATCTATATCTTTCAAATTTATCAACCTTTTCAAGGGAACTAAAGTTCCCTTGATGTCATTGTTATAGCAATATAAAACTTCCAAATTATAAAGACATTCTATCCCTTCGAAAGAAACTATATGATTGTTATAGCAATGTAATTTTTTCAAATTCATCAGCCCTCGAAAATCCCGAAAAGATGTGAAATTATTCGAGTATACATCCAACATTTCGAGATTCGCGAGTAATTTGGTGTCCAGATCAAAAACTTTCAATTCATTTTGGTTGCAAATTAATTTTTTCATATTTTTGTATAAAAAGTTGGAATTATTCGATAATATATGACTAATTTCCGAAAAAGATCGCATATTTATGTTGTTACAGCGAACTTCTTCAAAAGGAAATTGTGTTGTCTTTTTCCCAAATTTCCCTTTTGAGATACAAATCCAACCATAACAATTTAATTCTTCTTTTTCCGCTGAAATATTTTATTTTTTTTTGTCATCAAAAGTAATCATACAGTTTATTAAAATTATTCTTGTCTCTGGAGAACCAAGAGAAAAAAAAATCTTCCGTCAGTTTCGAGAGAATCAAGAATTTCGATGTTCCGGATAATTCCTTGTAATATAAAAGAGCATCATCATGATTTTTTTTTTCTTCATAAAAATATCGAACGGGATTATGATAACTCTCGAGCGTTTTCACTCCCATGGGCAGACCTTTCCAAGATACAACTGCATTGTGGTTGAGATAAAAATTTGTTAATTTTTCGGAGTGCATTAAGTTTACAAGAGATCCCTTGATATTTTTGTTATTATCGCAACTAAAATGTTTTAGATTTTTTAAATGTTGAATGCCATCGAAATTTTCAGATTCTATCATATTATTATCGCAATACAAATCTTTCAATTTTTTCAAATATTTCAGAGGCAGAAAAGATCCGCTGATTTGGTTATAATCACACTCCAGCTCTGTCAATTCTTGCAAATCCTTCAGACTTCCGAAAGTGTCTCGAATTTTGCTTCCTTCACATTTTAATATTTTCAATTTTTTCAAAGAGGCAATTCCGTCGAATGACCCTAAACCATTGAAAGAACAATTTAAATAAATCAAATTTATGAAAAGATCAAAAGTTCGAAAAGAACTTATTTCATTGTAGCAAATATTCAAAGTTTCTAAATGACGTTTGAGTTCTGCGGATAAATCGATTTCCTGTAATTCATTATTTCCACAATTTATGTTATGGATCACGTCAAATTCATAATCTATTTCAGGAAATGTTTTCAAATCCAGGTCACACAAGAATAGTGAAATATTTTTCTTCTTTGATGAATTTTTTTTTTTTTTCAAAACGTGAAAATCGATATCCAAGTCAAATTTTTTTTCCATTTTCTGCGGTAATAAAATTTTATTTTTTTTTGTAATCAAAAGTAATCATAAAGTTTATTTAAATTATTCTTGTCCCTGAGCGCCCAAGAGAAAAAAGAAGAATGACATTCTGAAAGTCTTAATAGAATCGTGAATTTCGATGTTCCCGAAACTTCGAATATATCTGACATTGTCCAGGGGTAAGAATCATAATCATAATTCATTCTCCAATAATAATAAAAATCATAATTAAAAACATATTTCATTCCCATATTTATCGGATGTCCTTTCATACTAATGATCGGATTATCATGATAAATCAGACCTTTTAAATTTGTCAGATTTTGAAGGCCGATGAGAGATCCTGAGATTTGATTGTCGTGAACGCTCAATTTCTGTAATTTAGTGAGATGAGAGAATCTCCAGAAAAAATTTTTAACTGTTATGTGACAGTGAGAACATTTAAACCATTTTAATTCTTTTAAATTTTCGAGACCTCCGAAAAGATCACACGCTTCTTTTTCTTCATGACCTGCGATTGTATTCTCGGAACAATCCAAAAGTTCTAAGCCACGTAAAGATTTCCCAATGAAATTAAAATCTCTAATTTCATTTTTCTTGCAATTTAAGATTTTCAAATTATTAAATCCTTTCAAAGCACTTTTTAAATTTTCTGAAGTCAGAAGATTTCCTTCACAATTGAGCACTCGCAAGAACTTTAGATTTTCGATATATTTTAAACTTTTGATATTGTTGTAATATAAATTTAATACTTCCAAAAAAGTTAAAGATGAGAGTGGTTCCAAATTAATAGACATAGCACCGTGGAAGAGAAAACGGTTAAAAGAAATAACCAATTTTTTCAGTTGTTCGAAATATTCTATGCCGTCCAAGGAATACAACGTATTTGAAGTACACCAAAATTCTCGAAGTGTTTTCGGTAATGAATTTGGAATATCTCTCAAAGATGAAAGACCATTTCTACTGCAACGAAACGTTTCCAATGATTTAAAATCTCGGAAAATTCCTAAATTTTCCAAATCAAAATAATGACAATTTATTATTTGAACATTTTTGGGAATTTCTTTCAAATTATTTCCTTTGTTCACTATACACAAATAATACTCCTTCTCTTTGTTTTTCATATTTTATTTTTTAAAAGTAATCATAAAGTTTATTTAAAATATTCTTATCTCCCAGGTACCAAGAGAAAAAAGAATTATCACCGCATATTATTTGTTTTTCGAGAATGAAAAATTTCGATGTCCCAGCGTCTTCTTTTATAGAGTCTCCACTCTCGGATAATTTATCGAAATAACGGATTCTCAAAATATTGCAGTGGTAAAAACGAAAATCTTTTATATTCAAAGGTAATCCTTTGAATGATTTAAAAAAGTTATTCGAACAACCTAAATTTTTTAATGCCGAAATATTTTGAAGTCCCACAAAAGATCCATCAAATTTGTTTCTATCGCAGTATAATGCCGCGAGGTTTTTCAGATCCCGAAGACCATCGAAAGATCCGCAAATTTCATTTCTTTGAATATTCATATTTTTCAAGTTTTTCAAAGAAGATCCGGGAAATCCGGAAAGAGTTTCAATTTGATTTGAACGACATAAAAAATTCACCAGCCTTTCTAAATTTTTCAGATATCGAAAAACATTTACATGCTTTAACCTGTTGTAAGATACCTTTAAAGTTCTCAAATTTTTCATTTTTTCAATCCCTTTGAGAGAAATGATTTTGTTTTCAGAACAGTCCAGTTGTTTGAGTTTTTCAAGATTTCGAATATCCCAAAGAGATCCTTGGAGTTTGTTTCTCGATACATCCAAAACTATCAAATTCGCCAAATATTTGACGTCTTTCAAAATTTTCAGTGTTTCATTGCCATTGAAACTCAATACTCGCAAAGATTTAGTCATATTTCGCAAATCTCTCGAGTTGATTGGCTGAAAATTCGAACGGTGTTTTGAGTAATGTAATTTTTGTAATTTTTTCAAAGATGATATCCCATCCAAATCGTGAATATTTGTCGAATATATACGTAATACTGTCAGATTCTTTAACCGTTTTATTTCTGACAAAGATATGTTATCAAGTGCGTGCCATATGCTTATTTCGAGGATTTGTTTTACGGTAACTCGATCCGGTGAAGAAT
>Ga0316207_10001759_pt1 | contig 24926 bp, 28 predicted proteins | sample 6weekpyrite_MG_FD_204943 | JGI IMG/M metagenome (GOLD analysis project Ga0316207, IMG submission 204943) | Microbial mat bacterial communities from mineral coupon in-situ incubated in ocean water Damariscotta River, Maine, United States -... | ecosystem: Environmental > Aquatic > Marine >... | reverse complement strand
TCCGATCTATGTTATTAATTAAATAAAAATATTTAAAAAATAAAATGAACATCCCACTTGATTAATTCAAGTATTTTTTTTAGAAAAATAACGAGGGAAAAATGACAACACGCGAAACAATTATAAATGCCTTAAAAAAACAAGGCGATACCCGTGCCGATGACTTGGCGGAACCGCTTGGTTTAACGGCAATGGCGGTACGTCAGCATTTGTATACACTTCGTGATGAAGGAGCCGTTACCTGTATCAGTAAGGCTCATGGTAGAGGCCGTCCGGTCAAATTGTGGCGGCTTACGCCAAAAGCTGACATATATTTTCAAGATGCACATAGAGATTTATCATTAGATTTGATTGACAGTATTCGAACAGTTATGGGGCAAGATGCTCTTGATACTCTTGTTGATCACAGGTCAAAGAAACAATTAGAACAGTATAAAAACGCAACTTCTACAGCCACTACGCTTAAGGATAAACTCAGGTCTCTAGCCAAAAAGCGTAGCCAGGAAGGATATATGGCTGAAGTGACAGAAGGCGATGACGGTTCACTCTTCTTCTATGAAAATCACTGCCCCATTTGTGAAGCAGCAAAGTCATGTTCTGGATTATGCACCAAAGAGCTAGAAGTCTTCCAAAACTTAATTGGTGACAATGCATCCATTGAACGTGATGAGCATATGCTGACAGGTGCTCGCCGCTGTTCCTACATCATTACAAAGAAAATTTAATCTAAACGAGATCTGAGCAGTTTTAGCCGATTGATGACATTCGCAAGTTTACTTGTTTGTGATGCAGAATCAGTCTGTTCAACCAAAGGTTCCACATTAACTTCATCACTCATGGCATTATTGGTTTCAGGCTCGGTGGGTACATTAACTGGCAATGTTTCATCCAACGCAAGATTAATAGTAGCCCTAACACCCTGCGCCTTAAATAACTTCTGTACACCACGAATAGTATAGCCATCAGCATGTAGTAGTTTTTTAATAGCCGTTAATAGTGTCACGTCATCAGGCCGATAATAACGCCTATTGCCACCACGTTTTAAAGGCTTAATTTGGCTGAATTTACTTTCCCAAAACCTCAGAACATGCTGAGGCAAATCTAGGTGCTCAGCTACTTCAGATATGGTTCGAAAAGCCTCGCGCCCCTTGCCGCCTCTATGGTGGCCAGCGCTGCTGGTTTGATCCACTTAGCTAACCTCCGCTTAGGCGTTAATCTCATCTTTCATGACCTGACTAGGTCGAAATACAAGAACGCGCCTAGGATCAATAGGCACCTCTTCCCCAGTTTTGGGGTTACGGCCCATGCGGCCATTTTTTTGGCGTACTAGAAAGCTACCAAAAGATGAGATCTTTACATTCTCACCATTCACTAAACAGTCCGAAATTTCATCAAGCACACGCTCAACCAGTTCCGCGCTTTCATTGCGCGAAAGGCCAACTTCCTCATAAACAGATTCAGTTAAGTCAGCTCTTGTGAGTGTGGTGCTCATGACAATCCCCTTTCGCAATTGGTGCCAGTACATAAAATGCTATCCGAAGCTCTGGAATGAGTCAATGTTCAAGTCGCAATAGCTTAAGCTTATTAATGACTTAAAACACGAGGTTCAACTTGGGCACTATCTGGCAGACAAAAGTTTAGAAGTGCTATCCGATTACGGTATCAGCTTCTTCTGTAGCAATTTCATGCAAATCTTCGCTAATCAGTCGAATCAAATCATTCTGAGCCATATCAATGGCAGAGGTTACTGCAGATGCAAATCCATGAGCATTTGCACCGCCATGACTTTTCATAACCAATCCGTTCAGGCCCAAAAATACACCGCCGTTATGGTTATTAGGGTCTAAATGGTCTTTCAAAGAACGAAGACCCTGCCGCGATAATAAATAACCCATTTTGGTTAAGAAAGACGACCTGAATGCCCGGCCTAGAAGGTCTGTCACTAAACGCGCAGTTCCTTCGGCTGTTTTAAGCGCAACATTACCGGTGAAACCATCTGTTACAACAACATCAACTTCACCTGAAGCAATGTCATTTCCCTCAACGAAACCAACAAAGTTTAGTGGTAAATGACGGCTTTCTTTTAGCGTATCAGCCGCTGCTTTAATGCTATCCTTGCCTTTAAGGTCTTCAGTACCAACATTCAATAAGGCTACCGACGGGCGGCTTTGTCCCAAAACTGTACGGACATATGCTGCTCCCATAATAGAAAACTGAACCAAATTATTGCTATCGCATTCAACATTAGCGCCTAAGTCTAGCATCACACTTTCACCACGCAGAGTGGGTAAAGGCGCAATAAGAGCAGGCCTATCAATACCAGGCATAGTGCGAAGCATAAATTTGGATAGTGCCATCAAAGCACCTGTGTTGCCTGCTGAAATAGCAACATTGGCCACTTCGTCTTTTACCGCTTGTATAGCAAGGCCCATAGAAGACTTCCGCCCTTTGCGGAGGGCTTGAGACGGTTTCATATGAGAAGAAACAACATCATCAGTGTGAATAACTTCGCTAACAGCTTTAAGTTCAACATGCTGTTCTAAAAGAGGCATCACTTTCGTGGTGTCACCAAAAATCATGAACTTTGTATCGGGATATAAGGTTCTCGCTTGTGCGATTCCTTCTATCACCATGCCCGGTGCATGATCCCCACCCATAGCATCTACGGCAATGGTAATTCTGTTCGCCACCCAAATTTTCCACTTCTAGGGGAATTCTAATCAGCAATTGATTTAAAGAATTCCTTTTTAACTAAGCCCGCTTTCCCAAGCCGCTGACAACCATAGCGAATTCAAATCAATCTTCAAGATTTGTCCTTAAGTTTTGACAATACTGAAAATGGGTTTGGCTTTTCAAGTTCAGGCTCATTGAGTGAAACCTTAGTGTTTTTAGGAGCTTTAATTACAGCATCAGAAGCTTTTGGATATGGTTCCATAGAAATTGATAGTGTTTGAGCAACCACCTCCCCTACTTCAATGATGTCACCTTCTAGTGCATCATATTCAGGGGCGTCAGGATCAAGATAACTTTCTTCTTCATCCATTCGATTTGCCATTTCAGGGTCTACAAGTAATAATTCAAATGGTACGTCCAGTATTTCAGGCACTTCACCTAAGCTAACAATACAGCGTTGACTAAATGAAGCCTTTAATTGACCCCAAATTAAAACACCTGCTCCAACCCCTTTGTTTTTGATTGCAATATCAGCCTCAAGTTTATCAAGAGATACCAAGGCGAAGCGTTCTACAAGGCTTTGCCTCTCGCTCTCACTTGCAACGATACGGAACTTCTTAGGGTCGAGATCCAGTTCAGATACCTTTAAGCATAGGCTCATGTCTGTTGTTTTTGTCATTCATTTAGCTTTCTAGTGATCCAGACAGTTGAAATCTGATTTTACAGGTGTGAGCAGCCTCAAATTTCAATGTCTCCAAATGCTCATATGTCTTTATGATATATTTTACCAGAGGCTGAGGTTCTTTAAGGGCTTCCCCACGATAAATATTTTTCTGAACAACATCTTCTAAGTTCTGTTCTTTCTTATCCGATAGAAAAGCATCTCTATAAGCTGCTTTGCGTCCCAGCCATGCTGCCCCAACTTTTTTCATTTCCTTGCCGACACTCATATCGCCCACGCCAAGCTCGCGGAATGAGCGATCCATGTCGCTCACCATTGCTTCTTGAATGAACCTTCTTAGCCTAACAAAAGGAGTTCCCTCTTTTTCAAGGCGTGTATCAACCAGAAACAGATGAAGCAGAATCATATCAAAGCGTCCCTCAATAGTGTCTGGGACATTCATTTCTTCATATAATTCGGGTTTTCGAGCCTGCGTCACCAATGCTTGATATATAAGATAGGCGTTTCTTTTCTCAGCCCCGGCCGAGAATAAACGTTTAAACATGAAACTGACCTTTTTATTGCCAATATTCAGCGCAAGATTGTACGCGTTCACCGATATTCTGTGGCACGCTCTAACATGGAGCCTTGCGCCGCGCAATGGGGACCGCTATTAAAGCGTCAGGAAGTTTATGGCCGTTATGTTTTCGGCTTGGTACAGGATATGTCATATGAATGATCGTTTGATCAAATCAAGCAAGAAAAGCATTACTGCAGCTCTTCTTATCGCCGCGACTTTGTCTGTTGCAGCATGTGGTAACGGGCGCGCGGTTCGAGGCTATGTTTTTGATAAAGAACTGGCTGACGCAATATTGCCTGGAGTTGATAACCGTCAATCCGTACAATCTACACTTGGTACGCCCTCGGTTTCAGCAACATTCTCTGATGATACCTGGTACTATGTTTCTACTGTAGTTAGGATTCGCCCTGTTTTTTGGCCCGATGCAAAAATTCACCGGGTTATGGCTGTCAGCTTTAACGAACAAGGTGTTGTTGCAAACATTGAAAACTACGATATGTCAAATATGGTAGCTATTAATCCTGTTAGCGACAAAACACCAACCAAGGGGCGTAAGCTTAACATGTTCCAACAAATCTTTGGTAATGTTGGCCGTTTCTCTGGGCAAGCACCTGTTGGTTCTGGCGAGAGCCGTGGGCCAAACGGCTAATTATTTTAGCCTGAAAAACATTACAAAAAGAAAAAGCCCCGGCAATGCCGGGGCTTTCTTGTTTTTATGTATCACTTTTTTAGTGTGCGAGAGTCGCCAATAATAAAAGGGCTACAATATTTGTGATTTTAATCATAGGGTTAACAGCCGGACCAGCAGTATCCTTATATGGATCCCCTACCGTGTCACCGGTTACCGCAGCTTTATGAGCTTCAGAGCCTTTGCCGCCGTGATTACCATCTTCAATATATTTTTTGGCATTATCCCATGCGCCGCCACCGGCAGTCATTGATATAGCAACAAAAAGACCACCAACAATAACACCAACTAGTAAGGCTCCAAGTGCAGCAAATGCAGCAGCCTGACCAGCAACAGCATTTATTACAAAATAAACCACGATTGGTGCAGCAATCGGCAACAAGCTAGGAATTACCATCTCTTTGATGGCTGTTTTTGTCAGCAAATCAACTGACTTGGCATAGTCCGGCTTACTAGTGCCTTCCATAATACCAGGATTTTCCTTGAATTGAGCCCGAACCTCTTCAACAACTTCACCGCCTGCACGGCCTACAGCAGTCATTCCCATTGCAGCGAACAAATAGGGAAGCATAGCACCAAGGAATAAGCCAACAATTACATATGGATTTGCAAGACCAAAGTCGACAGTAAGACCGCCAAAATACTCCTTTAAATCTGCAGTATATGCGCCGAATAGAACAAGAGCAGCAAGACCAGCAGAACCAATTGCATAACCTTTAGTTACTGCTTTTGTTGTGTTGCCAACGGCGTCTAGTGCATCAGTACGGTTACGTACATCATCATCAAGGCCAGCCATTTCGGCAATGCCACCAGCATTATCTGTCACAGGACCATATGCGTCCAAAGCCACAACCATTCCAGCTAGAGCGAGCATTGCAGTTGCAGCAAAGCCAAGCCCTAATACCCCAGCCATATTATAAGCAACGATAATACCGGCACAGATAATAATCGTCGGCAGTGCTGTTGATTCAAGCGAAATAGCCAAACCCTGGATCACATTTGTACCGTGGCCCGTCTCTGATGCTTTAGCAATAGACTTCACTGGGCGAAATTCTGTGCTGGTGTAATATTCTGTTAGCCAGATAATCACCCCGGTCACAACTAATCCAACAAGGCCGCAATTAAACAGCGTCATCGCAGAAAAGTCCATCCCGGCAGTGGTGCTATAAACCTTGTTCATGTCGCCGCCGACTGCCCATTGCATAGAGAAATACATTGCAATCGCTGACAGTACAGCGGTTACAATAAATCCCTTATATAGGGCACCCATAATACTATTGCTGCTTCCCAGTTTCACAAAGAAGGTGCCAATAATAGAGGTGATAATGCATACACCGCCCATAATCAGAGGAAGTAACATGATATCTGTTGCGCCTGTTGTCATATATAGCGCAGCGATAACCATTGTTGCGCCTACTGTCACAACATACGTTTCAAACAAATCCGCAGCCATGCCAGCACAATCACCAACATTGTCACCTACATTATCTGCAATAACGGCAGGATTACGCGGATCATCTTCTGGGATACCAGCTTCCACCTTACCAACAAGATCAGCGCCAACATCGGCACCTTTTGTGAAGATACCACCACCTAGACGGGCGAAAATTGAAATTAAAGAGGCCCCAAAGCCTAATGACACCAAGCTATCAACGATTGCGCGCTTGTCATCGCCTGCAGCATCCATCCCCATTACTTCAGTCATGATGTAATAAAAGCCAGCAATGCCAATCAATGCTAAGCCCGCTACAAGCATACCTGTGACAGCACCAGCTTTAAAAGCCATCGTTAACCCGCCTTGAAGGCTTTCGCTTGCCGCATGTGTTGTGCGAACATTTGCTTTCACTGAAATCAGCATGCCAATGTAGCCTGCTACACCAGAAAGCACTGCACCAATTACAAAGCCTGCAGCTGCTAAACTGCCAATTGTGAAAAATAATACAACGGCAACAACAACACCTACCATGGCGATCGTTTTATATTGTCTGTTTAGATAAGCTTGCGCACCTTCTTGGATGGCAAGTGCAATTTCTTGCATTTTTTCATTGCCCGCGCTCGATGCTAAAATCGAACTGCGAGTTACTATACCGTACAAAACGGCTGCAAAGCCGCACACTATGGCAGCGATTAACACTGTCATGGGATGTCCTCCCCCTAAAAAACCCAAACAAAGGGCTTTGGATCGGCCGATACTCCCAACATTCCGTCCACAGACAGCGATATTCCCTATATGCCGCCTGACCCGTACTATTTGCCCGCAACTACAAGCGAGTTGCGAACACAACTACCTTAGGAAGCAATCTAGAGGCTGGCAAGTGTGGTGATAGAAAGAAAATAGGAATCGATACCAGAAGGCACCGATAAAAAGTCAGAGAACTATAATATACGCTAGTTTGCGATACGCATTGATTTAGTAATTGTTACGGATTCAACAATCCCCACACCAACTACTTCAGCAGCTTTTTCTTTCAAAACTTTAGATGTTTTATCAATATCAAGTTCGGTAGGCGAATCTTCGCGCATTAAATCGGCCTTGGATATTGCCGAAATAAATGAATGCTGAAGTTGAGACATAGATCGTTTAACCGTAATTTGGTTCTCTGCGCCCCGTACATTGGCATTCAAATCAATGAAAAAATTACCAATGTAGCGTCTGCTCGTACCGCGCTTTGCATAAATTGGCACAGCAATTCGCTCAAAGGGTATGGGTATCAAGGCTTCTTGGACCACTTTTTCCTGAACTGGGGCTTCACTATCATCTGTTGTCGAGCCGCCACCAAAAAAGTAGAACCCTCCTCCAGCACCTAATCCCGCACCAATCATCAAACCCAAGACCAGAAAAACTTTACCGGAACCACTTTCATTATCGATCGTATCTTCAGACATGCAGCAGACCTTATGAATCTAAAAATGTTTATACCCAGTTTGGTCAATTTGCACTGTTTCACCTGATAAATCAACAAGTTCAACGGCACTGCCTTTAAGAATAGTTCCAATTCTAGTTACAGAAACATCAATTGAGTCTGAAATTTCTTTAATCAAATTCCTATGAGTAACGGGTGCTGTGAAAACAATTTCATAATCATCCCCCCCTGCCCATATTGCGGGCCATAAAGTAGCATCTTTACTCAAACATCCGCGTGCAGCTTCCGATAAAGGAATGTTTGCAACATGTAATCGCGCACCGCAGCTTGATGCCTTACATATATGTCCAATATCAGCAAGCAAACCATCTGATATATCCGCAGCCGCATGCGCAGCCCCTATTAGCCTCTTTCCTAAACTAGCTCTGGCTAGGGGTCTATTAAAGCGCTGTATAAATACTTCGCTGGAGGGGCATTTACCCTGAGTAGATTTTAGACCGAGGGCGGCATCGCCAATTGTGCCTGAAACATAAATATCGTCGCCAGCCATAGCACCCGAGCGTTTGATCATCTGTCCAGATTCAACATAGCCAAATATTGTAACGCTAAGTGTCAATGGCCCTTTTGTTGACGTGGTATCCCCACCTGCGAGCTCAATATCATAATAATTTTGTGCTTCAGCCAGGCCGCTAGAAAAGTCTGCCAGCCATGCATGATTAATGTCTGAAGGCAGGCTTAAACCAAGCAGGTAATAAACTGGTGAGGCCCCTTTAGCGACTATATCCGAAACGTTAGCACTTAACGCTTTGAACGCTATATTACCGGGGACGTCAGTGGCAAAAAAATGAACATTAGCCACCAGCATATCTTTACTAATGACGACATCTTTACCATGAGGCACTGAAAAACATGCAGCATCGTCCAACAGGCCCAACCCAGCTTCTCCTGATAACGGTGCAAAGTAGCGTGCTATCAGTTCAAACTCTTCCAGATCAGTAGGGCCTGCCATCCGGTTTTACCTATTATTTATGAACGCAAAGACCTAGCTAGTTTATCAAGAACACCATTTACAAAGGCAGATTCGGTGCGTTCGTAAAATGCATGGGCTACATCAAGATACTCGTTGATAATAACAGCTGTTGGCACATCAGGGCGTGCTGCAAGTTCATATGCCCCTGCCCTGAAAATAGCATGAACAATAGGCTCAATACGATCAAGCGACCAATCTTTAGTAAGGCAAGGACGGATAGAATTATCCCACTCTTCCCTACGTTCCCAGCCGCCTTCAGTTACATCTGTAAAAAGAGAAACATCAGCATCTACAAATTGTTCGCCTTCTACTTCCGCTCCCAAACGATGAGAAACAAACTCTGCTATTGTTGGCTTTACTTTAGGTTCTTCAGATATTCCAAGCTGATAAAGAGCCTGAACAACGGCAAGGCGTGCGGCACTACGTGGGCCACCAGTCACAGATTTTTTATTTTGCTGGGCCATTATGCCACTCCAAATTTGGATTTTAGGTCAATCATCGCCAATGCAGCTTCAGCGGCACCGCCGCCTTTGTTTTTATCGCTGCGCTTAGCTCGCGCCCAAGCTTGATCCCAGTTTTCAACCGTTAAAATGCCGTTACCTATTGCAAGGTTATAATCAATTGCAAGGTGCTGTAACCCACGCGAACTATCATTGCAAACTGTATCATAGTGTGTGGTTTCTCCGCGTATCACGCAGCCAAGAGCCACATAGCCATCAAATTGTACTGATGTACCCAATTCAGCAAATTTTATTGCACCAGGTATTTCAAGTGCACCTGGAACTTCAACGCGTTCCCACGTTCCGCCCACTGCTTCAATAGCCTCAATAGCACCTTGTGCTTGCTCGTCGGCCAAATCAGCGTAAAAACGCGCTTCTACAATGAGAAGGTGCGGCTTTGACATGGAATAATTCCTTATTTTACAGGAAGCCCATAACTCCGGGCATCGAATATTTCATCTAAATGAGTAGAAGGCCTCAAGCCTCAGGTATTTTTCGCTGTTCTACAATATCTAGCCCATAACCTTCAAGGCCAACGATATGGCTTGGTGTATTAGAATAAAGCACCATATGCCGCACACCCAAGTCACGAAGTATTTGCGCGCCAATTCCATATTCTTTTAAGGCTCCAGGACCTTTAGCATCTTTGCTACCTTTAACGATCTGCGATGGCCTCATAGCGGTTAAGCCTGGGAACAACACCACAACGCCCTTGCCTTCACATTCGATGGCATCCATAGCTCGCGAAAGTTGGCCACTACGTGGATGGTCCATATCTAAAAGGTCTTCGAATGGATTAAGCGAATGCATCCTGACAGGAATCGCGCTTTCTTCGTTAATGTCGCCCAATGCGAGTGCTACAGTTTCACGGCGATCACCGGTAGAGCTATAAACTGCTACCCGCCAGTCTTTGCCGCTCTTACGTGTAAATCTAGTGTCAGAGACACGCTCAACAAGGATATCATTTACCAAACGATATGCTATCAAGTCGCGGATGGTAGCAACCTTCAGGCCATGCTCTTTTGCAAATTCAACAAGATCAGGCAGCCTTGCCATCGTGCCATCTTCGTTCATAATTTCACATATAACGGCTGAGGGGTTTAATCCTGCAAGGCGAGATATATCTACGGCCGCTTCTGTATGGCCTGCCCGCACTAACACACCACCATCTTGCGCTATTAGTGGAAACACATGACCTGGCGTCGCAATATCAGTGCTATTTGCTTTAGGATCAATTGCAACTTCGATAGTTCGCGCCCGGTCTGCTGCAGAAATACCTGTAGTGACGCCCTCTCTGGCTTCAATTGATGTTGTGAAAGCTGTTTGATGACGGCTTTGGTTGTTAGTGCTCATGAGGTTGAGGTCTAATTCCTCAACACGTTTACGGGTAAGCGGCAAACAAATAAGTCCCCGTCCATGCTTAGCCATGAAATTCACTACTTCAGGCGTAGCCATTTCAGCCGGGATGATCAGGTCACCTTCATTTTCGCGATCTTCATCATCAACAAGAATGAAAATCTTACCGTTACGGGCGTCTTCAATTACATCTTCAATTGGGGAAAGAAATTTATGAGGCACTGCTATCAGCCCTTTTCTTGTAGGCGCGATACATAGCGCGCTAAAATATCAAACTCCACATTCACTTTGTCACCAACCTTGGTGGAACGAAAGCTCGTAACTTCTTGAGTATGCGGGATAATATTGATTGAAAATTGAGTACCTGAATCCAAATCTTCAACAGTGTTAACCGTTAAGGAGGCACCGTTAATTGCTACTCCGCCTTTTTGGGCAACAAAACGCCCAAACTCATCGGCTACTAGAATCTTCAACAAAATAGAATCGTCAACAGGGTCGAAACAGGTCACTTCACCAATGCAGTCAACATGCCCTGTTACAATATGGCCGCCAAGTTCGTCGCCAACCTTAAGAGATCGTTCAAGGTTAACAAGTGTTCCAACTTTCCAGCCCCCAATATTTGTAACATTAAGGCTTTCTCGCGAAACGTCAGCCGAGAACCAAGCATCGCCTTTATCAACGACAGTTAGACACACCCCAGAACAAGCGATTGAGGCCCCAATTTCTATAGTGGTGGTTTCATAGTTCGTATTAAAGGCAACACGGATATCCCCGTTACCTTCTATTGAGCGAACCGTGCCAACATCTGTAACTATTCCTGTAAACATGCGCTTGAACTACTCCGCATTAACATAGGTTGCAAGTAAATCCGCGCCAATTTTGCGGATAGCTTTCAGCGTTAAATGGGGCGTATCAGCTAAATGGGCAAGGCCAAGTTTGCCAACTGCGGGTAAACCATCCCCACCAATCACCTTTGAACCCACAAAAACCAACAACTGATCACAGAAATTATGACCTAAAAAAGAAGCCAATACCTGGCCTCCGCCCTCTACTAAAACACGATTGAACCCTAACTTGGCCAGGCACTTGCTAGTGTTTTCCACATCATGGACATCAGGAACAAAAATAAGTTTAGCCCCAGTGTTGATGATGTCGTTGGCTTTTACGCTATTTTTTAGCGATTCATTGCAAATTATTATGGGGGGGCGCTCAAACGCATTCATCAAAAGTTGGCTGGCAATGGGTATTCGTAGGTTACTATCTAAGACAACCGGTACAGGTGAAAAATTCTCTAACCCTTCCAATCGACAATCCAGAGCAGGATTATCAGCAAGAACGGTATTAATACCAACAACAATTGCGTCATGTTGTGCACGGAGCATATGGCCATAACGTCTGGCCTCAGGTCCAGTAATCCATTGACTGTCACCTGAAGATGTTGCAATGCGTCCGTCGATTGACGAGGCCGACTTCAATGTGAAAAATGGTCGCTGCTTGGTAACTCTATTAAAAAACCCGGCGTTTAATGCAAGGGCTTGGTCTTTTAAAATGTTTTGCTCAACACTAATCCCTGCTGCTTGAAGCATGGAGACACCCCTACCTGCTACGCGAGGATCAGGATCTTGAACAGCAATAATTACCTTTGCAACCTGTGCTTTGATCAAAGCCTCTGCGCAGGGCGGAGTTTCACCGTGGTGTGCGCATGGCTCCAGCGTTACATATGCTGTCGCCCCTCTGGACGAAGTTCCAGCCATCGCAAGCGCTTCAGTTTCTGCGTGAGGCCGTCCCCCTTGTTGTGTCCAGCCTCGGCCAATAACAACACCGTCTTTAACAAGAAGGCACCCAACCGCAGGGTTAGGTGCCACCTTACCAAGGCCGCGTTTTGCTAATGCCAGCGCGGCTTTCATCCATTTTGCGTGTTCTGATAACACGTTGTAATCCTATTACTTCTCTTCGAATTCCTCTTCGTGCCCTGACATTTTGCCAAGGAACTTTCCGAAATCGGAAGCTTCACGGAAATTCCGGTATACTGAGGCATAGCGAACGTAGGCAACCTGATCGAGGCTTTCCAGTCCTTCCATCACCAGGCGGCCGATTTGCTCAGAATCCACATCGCTCTCGCCCATAGATTCAAGCCGACGAACAATACCGTTTATCATACGCTCTACGCGGTCTGGCTCAACGGGGCGTTTCCTTAACGCAATATCAAGTGAACGCTCTAACTTGTTTCGCTCAAAAGGAACTCTACGCCCTGTTTTTTTCAGGACAGTAAGCTCGCGCAATTGAACGCGTTCAAATGTAGTGAAACGTGCACCACACGCTGGACAGTATCGGCGCCGCCGTATTGCCGACTTATCATCAGTCGGCCTAGAATCTTTAACCTGAGTGTCTTCGTTTTGACAAAACGGACAACGCATAAAGCCCCCTATTCCCCTTGTTTTTTTATTGGGGCATCGCCGTAGCAATGCCCCGTCAAAATTAACTTAACCTACTTAGCCATAAATTGGGAAGCGTGCACAGAGTGCAGCGACTTTTTTTCGTGCTTCTTCTTCTGCAGCTTCATTATCGTCAGGGTTTGCAGCAAGGCCGTCCAATACAGCTGTGATCATATCGGCGATCTCAATGAACTCTTCTTTACCAAAGCCACGTGTAGTCCCCGCAGGCGTACCAAGGCGAATCCCTGATGTAATAAATGGTTTTTCCGGGTCAAACGGAACGCCATTTTTGTTACAAGTCATCAAGGCTCTTTCAAGGGCTTCATCTGCAGCTTTACCGGTTACACCCTTCGGTCGAAGATCAACCAAAACTACATGCGTATCTGTACCATCAGATACAATGTCAAAGCCATTCTCTTTGAGCCTACCAGCCAAAGCTATAGCATTTTCAACAACTTGTGACGCATATGTTTTAAACTCTGGACGCAGAGCTTCTCCAAATGCAACAGCCTTAGCGGCAATCACATGCATCAGTGGACCGCCTTGTAATCCAGGAAACACAGCTGAATTAATTTTCTTTGCGATTGCTTCATCGTTAGTAAGAATCATGCCGCCACGAGGCCCACGCAGTGTTTTATGTGTTGTTGTTGTAACAACATGTGCGTGTTCCATAGGACTAGGGTGTGCACCACCGGCTACTAAGCCTGCAAAGTGTGCCATATCAACAAACAATATCGCACCAACGCTATCGGCGATTTCACGGAAGCGTTTGAAATCAATATGACGGGGATAAGCTGAACCACCAGCGATAATAATTGCTGGTTTATGCTCTTTTGCAAGGGCGGCAACTTCATCATAATCAATGAGAGCATCTTCTCGGCGCACGCCGTACTGAACTGCATTAAACCACTTGCCAGACAGTGCTGGTGCTGCGCCGTGAGTAAGGTGTCCTCCGGCGTCAAGCGACATACCAAGAATTGTGTCTCCGGGTTTGCCCAAAGCCAACATCACGGCACCATTAGCCTGTGCACCCGAATGCGGCTGAACATTAACAAAACCAGCATTGAACAATTCTTTAGCACGTTCAATTGCTAAAGTTTCAGCCTTATCTACATAGTGACAGCCCTGATAATAACGGCGTCCTGGGTAGCCTTCTGCATATTTATTAGTCAGAACAGAGCCCTGTGCCTCTATTACGGCCTTACTGACAATATTTTCAGATGCGATAAGCTCAATCTGATTTTGCTGACGAGTTAGCTCACCGTCTAGAGACGCCTTTAATTCGGGGTCGGTGTGAGCTAGGTCGGCTGTGAAAAAGCCTTCTTGTGTAAAATTGGTCATGGAAAACTCCCCTGAGTGCCAAATACATTTAAAATTTATGAAATCAGTTAGTCAGCAACAGTGCCCATTTTATCGACACGTCGCTGATGGCGCCCACCTTCAAAATTTGTGTTTAAAAAGCTATCCACACAATCAAATGCTGTCTCAACACCAATAAGGCGTGCCCCAAGCGCGACAACATTTGCATCGTTATGTTGTCTGGCAAGACGAGCTGAAAGCCCATTTTGCACCAGCGCTGCTCTTACTGCAGGGTTTCGATTGGCGGCAATTGAAATACCAATACCTGACCCGCAAACGAGGACACCAAAGTCAGCTTCCTCATTTTCAATAGCTTCACCCATAGCAACGCCAAAATCTGGATAATCAACTGATTCAGGACCATTTGTACCCAAATCAAGAGTGTCATACCCATCAGACTCTAATTTGTGTTTTATTATGTCTTTAAGTTCATAGCCAGCGTGGTCACTTGCCAAAGCAATTTTTCGCTTACCCATTAAGCATTCTCCGTTATGAACTACAGCGACCCAAAAGCCACCTTTTTCCTGTGTGCGCGCTAGATATCATAGATATAGACGCGACCCAAGAAAAGCCTCCAAAATATAGAGAATACTTAAAAATTCGAATAGACCAGAATAGTTTTACTTGAGTAGCCATTTATTAATAAAATGTTAACGCTTTAATTAGAGAACTATTGATGTTTGATATTGTATTCAATTTTGAAATACGGCAATAACCACAATAGATAAAATCACGAATAGGGGGGACAATTTCATGTCAGATAATTCGATTGACTTGACGTCAACGAATGAAATGCTTGGACTCGCCGCAGAAATAGTTACTGCATATGTCAGCAATAACATTGTGACATCTGAAGAGCTACCTGACGTGATCAAAACGGTCTACAGCACTTTAAGCAACTTAGACGAAAGTGCGATCGCCGCTGCCGCCCCTAAGCCTGCAGTATCTAAAAAAAAGTCGTGCACGGACGATTATATTATCTGCCTGGAAGACGGTAAAAAGCTTAAAATGCTTAAGCGCTATTTACGATCACATTACAACATGACCCCTGAAGAATATCGCACAAAGTGGAACCTACCAGCAGACTATCCAATGGTAGCACCTAATTATGCGGCTAAAAGGTCAGCTTTTGCCAAAGAAATTGGTTTAGGCAAAAAAAGATAGAGGCTTAAAATCAGTGAGAAAAGGAAGGGGCTTTAAACAGTGAAGCCTCTTTTATTTATCGTGGTTGATTGCGCTTCTTTTTCCATAACATATCGAAGCTTTTTTACCGCTAAGCGCTCTAAATCACCACGACTTGCTCTCGGATCGCCAACCATACTCACCTCACGGCCAGTTCGCTCGCAAACAGCATTCACTTTCAGAACTTGTCCGACTTTTACGAATTCAACAATAATGCGGTCAGGTCTAGTCATAACACAATTATATCGCAACAGACCTTGTAAGACCAAGCCTATTCCATACTTCTGATAAAGCTGACATCAAGGCATCCATAGCGGCATCATCGTGTAATGGTCCCGGCGTAAATCTAAGCCGTTCTGTCCCTCTCGGAACAGTTGGATAATTGATTGGCTGAACATAAACACCGTATTCATTAAGCAGAATATCCGACACTTCCTTACAAAGAACCGGATCACCAATAAACAGTGGTACAATATGGCTAACAGAATCCATAACCGGCAAGTTAGCCACTGCCATACGTCGCTTAAGCTCAGCAGCGCGCTCCTGTTGGCCGTTACGTTCAACCGAACTGCTTTTTAAGTGGCGTATACTAGCAAGAGCACCTGCCGCCAAAACAGGACTGAGGGCCGTCGTAAAGATGAAGCCTGATGCATAGCTGCGCACCACATCAACCATTGCCTTTGATGAAGCGATATACCCACCCATCACACCAAAAGCTTTACCAAGTGTACCTTCTACAATGGTGAGGCGGTCTAAAAGACCTTCGCGCTCAGCAACACCGCCGCCGCGTGGGCCATACATACCAACAGCATGCACTTCGTCCAGATATGTCATTGCACCGTACTGATCGGCTAAATCACAAATTTCTTTAATTGGCGCAATATCACCGTCCATCGAATACACTGATTCAAACGCGATTATCTTAGGTGTATCAGCGTCAGCAGCCTTTAAAAGTTCTTCCAAGTGAGCAACATCATTATGGCGGAAGATGTGCTTTTTAGCACCACTATTGCGAATCCCTTGGATCATAGAGGCATGATTTAAAGCATCTGAAAACACTTCACAGCCCGGTAAAAGCTTTGCAATGGTAGAAAGTGTCGCCTCATTTGAGATATAGCCAGATGTAAACAAGAGGGCTGCTTCTTTTTTATGAAGGTCAGCAAGCTCCTGCTCCAAGAGAACATGATAATGGTTCGTGCCAGCAATGTTTCGTGTGCCGCCAGCCCCTGCCCCAGTTTCATCTAGGGCGCTGTGCATGGCCTCCAATACATCTTTATGTTGGCCCATACCTAAATAATCATTGGAGCACCAGACAGTAATGGCGCGCGCATTGTCGCCAGCATCGTGCCGCATCGCGCGCGGAAAATTGCCTCGCTCGCGCGAAATATCTGCAAACACACGGTAACGACCTTCGTCCCGGATTGCTTCTATCGCATCAGCAAAGATTTTTTCGTAGTCCATAGAGGTTCCCATCCAGCAATAAGCCCGACCGAATTTACATTCGGCGACTTCATAATGCAATGGACACCCTTTCGTCTACAGTCGAAATTGTCGCACTTTGTTCATTTTTAACAAAAAAACGGTCTTTTTCTGCGAACAATTCTTAACATTATAGACCAAAGTGAATTTTATCAGACCAGAAGCGTTCAAGATTTCGTAAGTTCTTACGCAAATCTTTCAAATTATCATGACTAATCAAATCATCCTGCATCAACTCATCTAGATGCTGCTGGTATAATCCGTCCATAAGCTTCCTTATTTCATACCCTTTATCGGTTAATGAAATGCGAACAGCCCTTCGATCGAAGTCGGAACGCTCATGGCGCAAATAGCCCATTTCAACGAGTTTTTTTAAATTATACGATACATTAGAGCCTTGATAATAGCCGCGAGACTTGAGTTCCCCCGCAGTCATTTCATTTTCACCGATGTTATGAAGCAGCAAGGCTTGCACCGGATTAAGGTCATTCCGCCCAATATGCTCTAGGTGATTTTTAAGTACGTCCAGTAATCGCCTATGAAGGCGTTCTACCAACGATAGGATATCCAGAAATAAGAAACCTGGATCATTAAAATCATAACCGCTCATGTTACGTCTGCCTGACTTTTGTTAATAGTTGTTACGTCTTGTCATAATAATTGAATCGATTTTTCATCGAATCTACGAAATTTACTCTGTCCGACAAGTCCTAAGGCTTTGTTAAAGCTAAAATTATAACAAAATTGCAGCTATTTTTGCTGCGACACCCTGCCTCGTTCAACAAAGATGACATGTTATGAAAATAAAGATAGTGTGACAGCAGTTTTATATGAGGTGTATTTATGTCTGCTCGTTTTCCATCAACACGTCTTCGCCGCCCACGCTCTACCGATTGGTCTCGGCGCATGGTTCGCGAAAATGCCGTATCTGTTGATGATTTAATTTGGCCTATCTTTGTACGAGAAGGTAATAATGAGCGAGAAGCTGTTCTGTCTATGCCCGGTGTTGACCGCTTAAGCGTTGATCAGGCTGTGATTGAGGCAAAGCGCGCCAAGGTACTTGGTATCCCCTGCATTGCATTATTTCCAAGCACCCCTAAAGCCCTTAGAAGCGATTTCGGTGATGAAGCGCTCAATCAAGACAATTTGATCAACACTGCTATGCGTGCCATTAAAGATGCCGTTCCATCTATCGGCTTACTGGCTGATGTGGCGCTGGACCCCTACACCAGCCACGGTCAAGACGGCATCGTTGAGAATGGACAAATACTAAATGATGAAACAATTGGTGTGTTGGTGCAGCAAGCTGTTGTGCAAGCCAAAGCCGGTGCTGATATTATTGCCCCCTCGGATATGATGGATGGCCGTATTGGTGCTATTCGGGGCGAGCTAGATAAAGCAGGCTATCAGCATGTTCAAATAATGGCCTATAGCGCCAAATATGCCTCAAGCTTTTATGGGCCCTTTCGGGATGCTGTTGGCAGCACCGGTGTACTAGCTGGCGACAAAAAAACTTACCAGATGGACCCTGCGAACCGAACTGAAGCATTGAGAGAAGTTGCACTTGATATTGATGAAGGGGCAGACAGCGTTATGGTAAAGCCCGGCATGCCATATTTAGATATAATCCGCGATGTAAAAGAGGCATACGGTGTACCTACCTTTGCTTATCAGGTATCAGGCGAATATGCGATGTTAGTAGCGGCTGCGCAGAACGGCTGGCTAGAGCGAGAAAGCGTTATGATGGAGGCCCTACTTTCCTTCAAGCGCGCAGGTGCAGATGGTGTTCTCACCTATTTCGCAAAAGAAATTGCAGAACTGTTGAATAATTAATGGGTAACTATTGGTTTTACTGCTCATACATTGAAAAGCTTTTGTGAGTATTTTGTCGGTACCGACGCTAATTACTCACATACAATACCCGACGTGGTCTTTTATTTTTTAGGTACAGGCTCACTGTTGCTAGCAACCTCTTCCTCGGTTTCTTCCTTTGGAACGGGAAACTCAACAATCATGAAACGTAGGTTTGTGCCTGCATCACCGGCTTCCCACCGGGTTCCTAGCTCATGTGGATCATAAAAAACAGGCAATACAGCACCACTATCCTGTCGGGCTCTGCACGTTCTGGAAATTTTACGCTGTGTACCATCATTCCAAGCACGAAATGCCTGTTCACCGATAAACGTGCCATCCAGCCATTTGATTTCTGCCCGCTCTTTACAGGTAGCGCTTAGGCCAATCCACATTTTCTGCTGCCGCATAACCGGGAATTTTACCAATAAGAAATAATGCACTGTTTGAGATTTAATATGTGCTAATTGGCCCTCCCTGCCCTCATGCAGATACCCCTTCACCATTATTTTGGCGTGGTTCCATGTGTGGGGTGGGCGGCCATAAAATTCGAAAACTTGAAAATAACTGCCTGTGGTAGGTTCAAGGTAAGCTTCGCCAATTGGGCGTGCAACAGCAGTGCCTGTGTCGTCAACACCTTGAAACATCATGGCAACTGCTAAAAATAGGCCCGACAAAGACATGCTTACTCCTATGTTACTGCAAACTGCCTAATGCTATATTGTAAAAGGCTTTATGGCAAAAAGAAGGTGCCATATAAATGGGGTTATTCTGGGCGGCTTCGAGCCAGTGCTTTAACAACCCCCCGTAGGGTTTGGATTTCTTGCGAAGAAAATTCCGCATTCTGGAGCAAATTTCTCAATGTACGCCTTTGAGCAGCTCTCCGGCCCTCACTTTTGAAAAAGCCTTTCTGATCCAAGGCTCCCTCTAAATGTTCCATTAAACCTACTAGGTCGTCTTTTGAGGCAAGTCCTTCAGGGTGCGCAGGTTGATAAGCTGGAGTATCTGATGCATTCTGGAAATACTCATATGCTACCAATATAACCGCCTGCGCTAAATTAAGACTGCCATACTCAGGATTAATTGGCACTGTTAATATTGTATCAGCCAGCGCAATATCATCATTTGTCATGCCGGACCGTTCCGGGCCAAACATCACAGCGGGCCGCTCACCTGAGGATATCAGAGTGTGCATTTGAAGCGCAGATTCTTTAGGCGTTGCTACAGGCTTTGGCATGTCGCGGTCACGCACTGTAGTTGCGTAAACATGGGTGCAATCGGCGACAGCCTCTTCAACCGTATCATACACGCGAGCATTATTTATCACAGCACCGGCACCTGCCGCAGATGGTCCAGCATCCGGATTTGGCCATCCATCACGCGGGGCCACCAACCTTAGGTCAGTCAGGCCAAAATTAAGCATCGCACGAGCGGCCTTGCCTATATTTTCACCCAGCTGGGGGCGTACCAATATAATAGCTGGCTGAGCCACCTTTAATCTGCCTTACGCCAGCTAGTGCCCTCAGGGCCGTCTTCAAGCGCTATACCCATTTTTGTTAGGGCATTTCTTATACGATCAGATTCGGCGAAATCTTTATTAGCCCGCGCCTGATTACGGGCCTCTATCATGGCATCAATTTCTTCAGCAGAAATGCCTTCTGGTGCGTCGCCCTGAAACCACTGTTCAGACGTTGACATCAACAGCCCCAAAAAATTAGCACCTGCTTTGAGATCAGCGGCGGTTTCTTCTGTTGCTAGAGCATCTAATGCTGCGATCGCTTTAGGTGAATTTAGGTCATCTGCTAATGCTTCAATCACTGTCACAGGGACTGTGTCAGAAGCTGTCACACTTCCTGCGATACGATACCAACGATCTAAACGTCGTTTTTGCTCTGCTGCATTCTCGTGTGAGAAGTCAACAGGCTGACGGTAATGGGCTGTGAGAAGCGATAAACGCATAGCCTCTCCGCCATGTTGATCTAAAAGTTCGCTAATTGTATAAAAATTTCCAAGTGATTTGGACATCTTCACACCGTCTACTGTTAGGTAGCCGTTGTGCATCCAGTAGCGCACAAACTGTGTCCCATGTGTGCACTCTGATTGGGCGATCTCATTTTCATGGTGTGGGAAGATCAAATCCTGCCCGCCGGCATGAATATCTATTTGTTCACCCAAGTGTTTTTCAATCATGCATGAGCATTCGAGATGCCATCCCGGCCGGCCACGCCCCCAAGGGCTTCCCCAGCCAACCTGATCATCAGTCGATGGCTTCCATAGGACAAAATCGGCAGGATCACGTTTATAAGGAGCTACCTCTACACGAGCCCCAGCAACCAGTTCGTCTCTGCTATGGCGAGATAATCGACCATAATTTTCCATCGAAGGTACGCTGAACATGACATGACCATCAGCTTCGTAGGCGTGGCCCTTTTCAATTAGGTCACGCATCATTTTAATCATCTGAGGTAGGTGATCGGTGGCTTTGGGTTCGATGGTCGGGTCCAAAGAGCCTAACTTCCGCATGTCGTCCTGGAAGATTTTGGTATAGCGATTTGTAATGGTTTTAATACCTACGCCCTCTTCATGGGCGCGGACCATAATTTTATCTTCAATGTCAGTAATATTGCGGGCATAGGTAACATGTTCAGCGCCATACACATGGCGCAAAAGCCTGAACAACAAGTCAAATACAGTATATGGCCGTGCATTCCCAATATGAGCATGGTCATAAACCGTAGGCCCACATACATACATACGCACGTTGGTAGGGTCTATTGGCTCAAATCGTTCCTTTGCCCGGGCTTCAGTATTATAGACAAATATCTTGGTCACCCGCTTTTACCCCCCAAGCGAGACAGAACCTTTTCTCGTCCGATCAATGGCAATAAGGACGCCATATCTGGGCCATGTTTTTGACCGGTAAGTGCATGACGAAGCGGCATAAACAGGCCTTTCCCTTTCACACCCGTTTCGGCTTTAATAGCATCGGTCCAAGCCTTCCAGCTATCAGGGCCTAAATCTCCAGGGGGCAACAGGGACCCTGCTTTGGCCATATGATCCGCGTCTTCTATGATTGGCGTTACAGGGCCATTCACCATTTTTTGCCAATCAGCAATGTCACTTAGCTTGTTTAAATTTGGCCTTACTGTTTCCCAAAATATTTCGTCAACGCCTTCTAATCTATCAGAAACTGCAGAAAATGGTGTCATGTGCAGGATTTTGGCATTCAACATTTCTAGGTCAGCTGGGTCTAACTTAGCAGTTCCTCGGCTAAACTTACCAAAATCAAAGCCTTCAATCAGTTTTTCAGGGGATGGAAAAGCCTCAATCGGTTCACTTGTACCAACACGCGCCAATAATGAAACAATCGACATGGCCTCTAACCCAGCTTCATCGCGGTATTCACCAATAGACATAGCACCGTGGCGTTTAGAAAGACCCTCACCGCCCTTACCTGTTAACAAAGCAAAGTGAGCCATCTCCGGTGCTTTTCCGCCAATAACCTCAAACAACTGAACCTGAACAGCTGAATTTGTTACATGGTCTTCACCGCGAACAATATGGGTAATGCCGTAATCAATATCATCTACCACACTTGGAAGAGTGTATAAAAAGCTACCATCTCCTCGGATTAAAATAGGATCAGACAAAGCGGCAAGATCAATTGACACATCACCCCGAATAAGGTCCGTCCATTCGATACGCTTTGTTGTATCAAGCTTAAAGCGCCAATGCGGAGTACGCCCTTCTGCCTCAAAGGCCGCAATTTGTTCTTTCGTTAAATCTAGAGCAGCTCGGTCATACACAGGTGGCTTGCCTCGACCCATCTGAATTTTACGCTTCATATCCAATTCATCTGCGGTCTCATAACAAGGATATAAGCGCCCATCTGCCTTCAGCTTTTCAACTACTTCGTTGTAGCGGTCAAACCGATCACTTTGCCTGAATGTTTCGTCCCATTTCAGGCCTAGCCACTCAAGATCTGCTCGAATGGCATCTTCATTTTCTTTTGTGGAACGTTCTGTGTCTGTATCATCAATTCTTAATACAAACGTGCCGCCCTGTTGCCGGGCAAACATCCAATTCACTAGAGCAGCGCGAATGTTTCCAACATGCAACTTTCCTGTAGGGGACGGTGCAAAACGTACTTTAACGGTCATGTTATTTTCCTAAGGCTTACAGCCTAAATTCTCTATTGTTCATTTCGAGCGCTTCGGAACCCATTTGTTATTGGGTATCGACGATCCCGCCCATAATTTTTGCGAGTAATTTTAACGCCAGGAGGTGCCTGACGCCTTTTATATTCTGCGATGTACAGCAGGTGCTCAATTCGTGCAACCTCTGATGCATCATGACCCCGGGCAATAACTTCAGCGACCGACATTTCTTCATCCACCAAACAGCGAAGCATATCGTCTAAATCCTCATAGGGCGGCAAGCTGTCTTCGTCTTGTTGATCTTCCCTAAGCTCTGCAGTTGGCGGTTTTGTAATGATGTTTTCTGGTATAACTTCACCGTATGGCCCCTGAGCCCCCTTGGGCTTATTTTGGTTACGCCAACGAGACAGAGCAAAGACATCAAGTTTGTAAACATCCTTTAACACGCTGTATCCACCACACATATCACCGTAAAGTGTTGCATAGCCAACGGACATTTCTGATTTATTGCCAGTAGTTAATACCATTTTGCCAAATTTATTAGATAGTGACATCAAAACTAACCCGCGAAGCCGAGATTGAATATTTTCTTCGGTAGTATCGGCTTTAGTTCCCTCAAAAACTGGTCCTAACATTTCAGAAAACGCATCAACACCTGGCTTTATTGCAATGGTATCGTATCGAACCCCGAGAGCTTTGGCGTTTTTTTCTGCATCAGAAAGACTTTCCCCCGAAGTGTATCGAGATGGCATCATTACACAGTGAACTTTATCTGCCCCTAATGCATCAACAGCGACTGCAGCAGAAAGAGCACTATCAATTCCACCTGACAGCCCTAAAATAACACCCGGAAAGCGATTTTTGCTCACATAATCTCGTAAACCAAGCATCATAGCTTGATACATAGTGTCCAAACCCTCAGGAATAGCGTATGAAACATTGCTATGGCACTTGAAACCGCCATCGTTTCCCTCTTTTGTCCACTCTGTAAGAAAACCAGCTTCTTGCCAACTTTGCATTTGAACAGGCACACTTCCATCAGCTGCAATGACATAACTTGCACCGTCAAAAACTAGTTCATCTTGCCCACAAATCTGATTACAGAAAATTAAAGGCAAACCAGTTTCATGCACGCGAGCTTTTGCATGGACTTGGCGTTCAGAATGTTTCTCAAGTTCAAACGGACTACAGGTAGGAACCAATAGTATCTCTGCACCAGATTTCGCTAAATGTTGGCTTACTGCAGGGAGCCACATATCTTCGCAAATCATCACGCCCAGCTTATGCCCTCGAAAACTAATTGGTTTAGGAAGATATCCAGGTACAAAAACACGCTTTTCGTCAAAAACTCCGTAATTGGGTAGCTCGTATTTATAACGAATTTCTTTTATTTCGCCCCCTTCTAACAGAAGAACCGCATTATAGAGCTGTTCCTCGGACTTCCACGGTGCACCAATGATCAAGCCGGCACTATTGTTACCAGTCGTAATCTTAGCCAAAGCTTCAACAGCCCTACGGGCCTCTCGCACGAAAAAAGGCTTCAGAACCAAATCTTCAAGAGGGTATCCTGTTACGGAAAGCTCGGGCGTTATAACCAAATTCGCGCCCTCAGCTCCTGCTTTAGCATAAGCTGCTGTGATTTTTTCACAGTTCTGATGAATTGCACCAACAGTCGGGTTTAGCTGGGCAATATATATAGATAATTGTTTTCTCATATGGAGGTTTTAGCCTGCTTCCTGATCAGGAACAAGACAAAGAACAGGTGATTTCTATTAGTATTTTTCAAGACTTAAACCCAAATAAAAGGCGACACTTAAGCCGCCTTTTTGAGGCTCAAAGTAATTTCTTTATGCAGCAGCTGTTTTTTCCAGTGCTTCGCGTTCTTCTTTCAAGGCTTCAGCCACAAGGAAAGCCAGTTCGATAGATTGGCTCGCGTTCAAACGTGGGTCACAGTGCGTATGATAACGAGAAGAAAGGCTTTCTTCTGTTACAGCAATGGCTCCCCCTGTACATTCGGTTACATCCTGTCCGGTAAGTTCAAGATGTATGCCTCCTGCGTAGGTACCTTCTGCCTTATGGCATGCAAATACCTGTTTTACTTCTTTTAATAC
>Ga0316207_10001758_pt1 | contig 24932 bp, 19 predicted proteins | sample 6weekpyrite_MG_FD_204943 | JGI IMG/M metagenome (GOLD analysis project Ga0316207, IMG submission 204943) | Microbial mat bacterial communities from mineral coupon in-situ incubated in ocean water Damariscotta River, Maine, United States -... | ecosystem: Environmental > Aquatic > Marine >... | reverse complement strand
ACCCCTGCGAATGCCCTCGGCCTGATGTGTGCTTATGCGCTCAGTAAACCGGGGTCGACTCACATAAGATCGCGCTGAAATCTGTCCGGAATGGATGCGTTAAAACCTTACGGAATCGTCTTGTATCTTCCCTGCCTGTTGGGTAGTGCATGATTAAATTAATAAACAGGATAAGCATGTAGAGCCGAAGGCGGAGGATTTGCGGACGCGGGTTCGATTCCCGCCGTCTCCACCAAATACGAAAGGCCACCCATTAGGGTGGCCTTTTTTACTAGACTCAATTACATGAATCCTTGAACCCGTATAGAGAAAGTGAACGGGATTAACTACTCAGAAAAAGCACTACTCATCACCGATTAGGGCAACGCGCTACAATTCAGGCCAACACCATTCGTACCCGCCATCCCCTCGAATAACCAAAGATTAAGCCCCTTATCATCAGACTTTCCATCACCTAGTGGTAGGCCACAGTCTTCAGGACCGTTCATAGCGCTGTCTGAACACGATACATGGAACGTCGATACACCATTAACCGCTCCTGTTATATTCCAAACCACATCATTACCCAGACCTGACAAGCCACTAAAGCTGACTTCCTGGCCTTTAACAACATCTACTACAGTTTGACCTGCAGCCGACACCGTCACTGTTTCGGGACCATTCCAGATCATCGACAGCGAATCAATGGGCTTGGCATCGCTGCAAACGAAAGGTTGTAACCCTGCCTCAAAAGTAATTGAGCAATCTTCTACAAAGTTCACGGTAATTGATATTTGATCGGCCATTGCCTGCTTGAATTTTTCAGTTGTCTCAAAAACCAGTTCCTTTGTTTCACCGGATTTGATTTGACGGTCTTTAAGATCGTTAACGAAATCAGCGTTGGTGAAAGTAAAGGTCATTGGACGAGTATCATCCTTGAAGATATCACCATTAAGCTTGACCTTTTTCACCGCTCCAAACTCATCCGGCGCAGACAATACAATACTCTCGACGGTAACAACTTTATCGCCAGCATTAGTGATCTTCCACTTGATACGATCATCGTCAAGTTTGAACTCGCCTGGTGAAACTACACAAGGTGGAATCACCTCTGTAACAATCACCTGATCAGAGGCTGTACAGGCCGAACCACTTGCCAGTGTGCCGGTCGCCGTACCTGTATTCAGGGTGGTGCCGGTTATACGTGCGGTTCTGGTAAATGGCGGTAAGCTGCTTTCACCAGTTGCAAGATCGATTGGTCCACCTATCGAACCCAATGGATCATCCGTAACAAAAATATTACTTACAGGATCGCCATTGTTTGTCACCACGTATTGGTAAGTGACATCAACGCCGCCATCTTGACCATCGAGTGCTGCAACTGTCAGGCTGCCAAATACATCGCCCACAGCAAGTGGTTGCGAACACGAGGTATGGAATTCATTGAGCTCGGTGTTGCCACTGCCATCCGTAATACGCACAAACGAATTACTCTTGAACTCGTTATCGTTAAAGGTCACCTCAAAAGTACCGTTCGGTGACACAAAAGCAGGATCCACTGTATAAACATCCTTGGTGAAGCTTTCATTACCGGCGGCCACGATAGTGACATCACCTGTAACTGTACCGCCTGTTGGTGTGCACACTGCTTTGCCCGTATCCTGAGTATTACTACTTTCTACGCAACCACCACCCGTATACTTAAACGAGATACTCCGTGGTTTACCACCATCTAGCGTGTTGCAGCTAGGCGGATCTTGTCGTGCAAAAGTACAGCTGTTCGCGAACCCGTCGCCCGAGACTGGCACGGTGCAATCCAGTACTTGACCTGAATTGTCGACAAAGCCTTCCAGCCTCCAGGCATTGATAAAGTCTGAAGCGTTATCCTTGCCATTGCCCGAGAGCTTGCCGCAATCATCCGGGCTGTTAAAGTCATCATCCGAGCAGGACATGTGAAACTTCGACTGACCGTTGACGCCGCCTGAAATGGTCACAAACACGTCATTGCTGGCGAAAGGCCCAAAGAAAGTGACTTCCTGATTAGTGCCTACTGCTCCACCCGGAGCATCATTTGCCAGCCCGCTGATGGTAATCGGCGCGCCTGTCCAGGTAACCGTGAACTGCTGTAGCTTACCATCACATTTATCAAAACTTGGGGTCGGCTGAGGTTCAACACGACAGGTCTTGTCAAGCACTAAGCCACAATTGTCCTGCGCGACGAGACCCGCATCGAAAGTTAGATCAGGTTGTCTCGACAACACTTCAATACAGCCTGTGTTACCTGTCGCCGGGTTAGCATCACTGTCAAGCGAATCATCACCCTGGTTTTGCAATGTAAAATCAAAACCAGAAGGCTTCTGGAAATTCACATAATAATTGCCTGGTGATAATCCAATAAAGAGTTGGCCACTGAACGTATACATGCCATTAGCATCCGTCGTCCGGGTACCCAGAGATACCTCACCGGGATCATTCGTTCCTGGCAACCCATCAATCCCACAACTGAACAATTCAACGATTACATCCTTAACTCCTTGTTCAGTACTCTGTTGAATGCCATCGCCATCATCTAGCCAGACGAAATCACCAACCGCGGTCGGGCAGTAAATACCGGCATCGACGGAAAGGTTTGTTTCACCCGGAGCAATGGCCACGGCAGACGTACGGCCCGTTGCCTGATCAGCATCACTATCAAAAGTATCATCGCCAACATTTTGCACTGTGAATTTTGGACTAAACGGAGCAAGATCACTGGCGCTACAGAAGCTATTTGCAGGCTTCTTAAACTCAACACAATAATCACCAGCACCAAGGTTAAGCGAATTCAAATCAAACCGATAAAAGCCATCGGCATCAGTTTGGGTACTGATACCCAACGAGGTTGTACAGTTACCACTACCATCAGGAACAAACAAATTAACGACGACCCCCGGAATACCAGTTCCACACTCAGGCCCTAAATCCCCTGCATTTCCGATAATGCCGTCTGCTGTTCCTGATACACCGCCATCGGTACAATCCTGAACACCATTTGCATTCAAATCTTCCCATACACGGTCACCTAATGCCGGCGAAGGCAAAATACCACCCAGAGTACCTTTGGCTGCTCCCGAGAAATTGTCGCCAAAGTTACCAGCAAAATTTGATAGTTCACTTATCATCGAGACACCCACGGTCTGAGGGTAGAGCGACGCCAACTGGCCGCCGGTGACAGTGAAGGTGAAGTCGAACGAATCTGAAGTAAGCGTCGCATCTCTGAAGCCAAAGCCGGTGATCTCACCAGTTAATAGCTCGCCAGAGATAGCACCCAACCCGGGTACATTCACGTCACCTGATACGATTAAATCATGTCCAGGAGCCCCGTCTGTCAATACTCCAAGCGAATCAACCGTTGCGCGTATTGTGAAACTTCTATTACCTGAAATGGTGGCAGGTGGATTACCAGCAACCAGGATCGCCAGTGGCGAGGCATTTGAGACAGAAAAACTATTTGCTGTCGCATCGTAGCTCGTTACACCCTGATTGTTAAAAGTAATCAAAGGCAGTTCAAGCGTATTTTCCAGTAAAGCTGCCGCTGCGGTACCCGGCAGCAGCACGGTAACCGCTAATAAAAGAATTCGAGTTAACCGCGAAGCGTGCTTGCGGAATGCTTTAAAGATATGTGACATTGTAATACCCCACCCACTATTTTTATTCATATGACTTACCTGCCATCTCGCTGAAATCGACGAACAACAAGAATTATTTTTGTACAAAGAACGGATATTTTACCCCGTTCCAAATACCAGAATTTGAACGCGTAAGTTAAAGACTTAACCTGCAGTACTAATGCTCCGGCGGCGGCGAGAAAAACCAATCAAACCGATTAGAGCTGAGCCAAATAGCCATGCAGCAGCGGGTACTGGCACAGGTGAAACCGACGCCACATCCGCCATACCAGCAAACGGGGAATTATTGAAATCATTAGCGAAGCTACCCGCGAAACCTGTGCCACTCAGGATAATTCCACCAGTACCTCCGTATAGGCTCGCAGCATCACCGCCGGTTACATTAAACAGAAACTCAAATGGATCGCCGCCCATATCAACAAAACCAAAATCCGTCAGGTTGCCCGTCAATAGGGTACCGCTGTTAAACCCAAGTGAGCCGATAGTGCCCCCGATCGACAACGTGCCACCGGTGAGGATACCTGACATATTAATGCTTGCAAGAAGATCGAAGCTTCCTCCAGCAATTGAAATCGCAGGGCCCATACCATCATCATCAAGTGAAAGAGCAAATCCATTCGCGGACAGCATTCCCGAACCATAGCTAACATTGATAAAACTCGAAACAATATCAGGATCATTGTCCAAGGTCAGGTTCAGCGGCACAGCCTGAGCGTGGCTGCTAAGTGTCCATGCCACAATAAAAGCCATAGCAGTCACAAATTGATGGAATTTACTGCGCAAGCCCATTCCAAGTTGATTAATATTGTCCATAAGGATTACCTTGGTTAATGACTTCACTTGTTAGAGTGTCATCAGGATTTAGTTGTTTTCTTAGAGTGTCATCAGGATTTAGTTGTTTTCGTGGTAAAAAGTAATTTACTCACGCTTTATTAGCTATTTTTTAGTATTTATTAATATACATAAACTACCCAACTTTTTATCAATACTCTATGGCCCGATCGGGCTAATTGGTGAGATATTTGTAACGGTAACAGCACGTGATTCAGGTTCAGGCAGCCCCTGGTTAAGCTCGAAGATATCTTAGGGAGAACCTTAATTTACTATGCTCAGATTCCCGCCGTCTCCACCATTTAAGTGAGCCACTGATTCGTCAGTGGCTTTTTATTATTGAGTACCTAATGTTCCGAATCAATATCCTATTCGCCAAAGAAGTTTGAATATGTACCAATTTGTATATCTATAGAGCAGAAGAATGTTCAAGATCCATAATTCTCTATTTGAATAATTATCTGGGACTTGGTTATCAACACGCTTTAAAATTTTTGTTCCCGCTAATCATAAATATCATAATCATCACCATCTTCTTCTATTTCGGACGGATACCTGTCTTCTATTTTTTCATCAATCTTATTTACATTCCGTTGTAAAATTTTTTCCGCATTGTCCACTTTTTTAACTTGTTTCTTCGACCACTTTGCGTCATGTTTTTTTACAATATGAGGAGTAATCATCACAACGGTTTCCGTATTTATACTGGAGGTTCCATTACTTGAAAAAATCCCTCCAAGCACTGGGATATCGCCTAACACGGGGACACTGTCACGACTCTCACTGGTGCTGCGCTTGATCAAGCCTCCAATAAAGACCGTTTGACCATCTTGCACCAGTAATTGTGTGCTGACTTCAGTCGTTGTTTGCGAAGGGATACCATCCAGAACAGTGCCGGTACTAACTTCGGGATGAATATCCAGCATTATCTGGCCTTGGCCATCAACTGAAGGTTTCACTTTGAGTATGACACCCGACTCAAGAAATTCTACACTTTCAGTCGTAACCTGATTGATTGTTGTCGTTAACCTGTAGCCAATACGATCACCAATTACTACGGATGCTTCCTGATTTTCCAAAGCAAGTAATTTCGGTGTGGATAAAGTGCGCACCCTACCCTCGGAACTCAGCGCATTCAACGCCACTTCCACATTTGGCGTCACCAGATCAAGAAAAAAGCCTGTTGCCCCCGATGCAGAAAATCCGTTAGTTCCAAAAGCGCCGCCGCCGCCATCTGAATTAAAAAGTTTTCTCCACTCTACACCGAAGGTTTCACTGTCGTTCAGACTGACTTCAAGTATCTTTGCCTCGATCAGTATTTGGCTTGGTTTTTTGTCGATTTCTGCTAATAAACTTTCTATACGATTAAGAAAATCTGGCGTGTCCTCAACAACCAGAAGATTTCTATCCGGCAAGGTAGTGACTTTTCCATAACTGGAAAGGTGATTTCTGAGAATGCCTTCAATGGCCTTGCTGTCGCTATATTGAACTTTAAAGGTTCGAAGTTTGGTTATACCACTATTTGTATATTTTCCTGCTTCGTTACGGCCAACAATAAAATAACTACCATGGCGGCGCTCCACAGCGTAACCCGCAGCGCTTGCTATCGTTTTTATCGCTTGCTCGAGACTTACATCGTAAAGATTAAGAGAGACCTCCCCTTTTACATCTTTCGACAATAATATATTGACACGTTCCTTACGTGACAACATGGCCATTACCTCTACGATATCAACATTTTTCAGTGTTAGATTAATATCATGTTTAACACTCGGTACTTTTCTCGACGGTGCAATATAGACAGGAGGCTGACTAACAGGACTTATAGCGAGTGCAGGCGCGTTTGAAAATTCTCCCTGCGCAATGATCTCAATGCGCCTATTCAGCAATCGCCCTTTACGTGTTGCATTCTTAGCCACAGGCAGTCCATTACCGTAGCCTTTAACGACAACATTCTCGTCATCAAGTTGTAGTTTATTATTAATATAAGCTGCCACAACAGACGCCCTTGCAAACGATAGCGCGCGATTATCAGGGAACAGGCGCCGTGAGCGCTGTCTGATCTGAGTACTATCTGTATGGCCAATCACTTCAATACTTGATACTGATGATACTTTCAACACCTCAAGCAATTTGTCAAGCTGGTTCCGGCTGCTATCATCGAAACGATCCAGTGATACCGTATAGTTCGGCCTAACAACAAACGTTCGAAATTTATTGCTTGACGGTACAGCTTGCCCTCGTATATCAGTCTGGGCTGAAGTGGCCGCAGATATCTCAAACACGGGCACCAATACCAGCATCGAAACCAGCCAAGCTATAATAATCCTGCTGTGTATATTGCATATAATATTCATTGTTCGCCTACCGGTTTATCTTCCATTCTCAAAGTGATATTTTTGTTGTTCTTAACAAGAACAACCTTCCCTTCTTCAATTGATAACAAGCGATATCCATCCACACTTTCACCAACATAAATAATTTTTCCTGACACATTCGCCATCGAAGATTTCCCTGCCACGAGCGTACCTCTTAAAACAAAGCCTCCCGCTCCTTCCGAATTAGTACCGCTTATACTCGTCGTAAGTGTTGGTGTTAGCGCCGGCCGCTTGAACGGATTTTTCGTCAAAACCGGATCACTTGCCAATGTGTGAGGTATCATCCCTGCCAGAATAAAAGCGAGGATTAACCTCAGCCAATTAGGATTCTTTTTCATTGGCCTGTTAACCTGTATGAAACAATGGTCAAGCGTGCATTAAGACGCGGTTCTTTATCCGCCGCATTATCCAGCAAACTAATATTGAATTTTTTTACAACGACAAATCCAATTTCGTTTCCTAATTGCCGCAACCATGAAAAAATATCAAAATAGTTACCAATAATATTGACATCAAACAGTACCTCTTCGTATGTCTGAATCGTCCTGCCCTTAGATGGCGTTATGCCATCCAGCTCGATATCATTATTCCATGAAATTTTTTGCAGACGACCTATGACATAAGCTTCCATCTGTTCTGCTGGCAAATTAGCCATGTCGCCATGAAGCTTGCGGCTTAACTCATTAACTTCAGCCGTGGCACCTGCACGCTCTTTTGCCAATGATTGTCCTCCCACCATCGTGCTTTCTAGCATCTCGCGTGATTCCCTGGCATTCTGATATGCCATGAATGATGGTTTTATTACATATAAAACAAGCAGCACGGCAACCAGCAGCACGGCAGAAACCATTATCATTTGCAGTTTTCCGGGTTCAAGTTTATCTAGATCCTTTAGCATTAAACTTTGTCCTTGTCCTTGCTCTTACCATCACTAACGATGACTTCTAAATCAAAATCCACAACACTATGTGAGCTATATCGCCGAACCGCTGTACGTATTATTCGAACATCCTGGATTTCTGGCTGTTCAAACAATTGCCGAATAAACGTCGACAATGCAGAGTGATCTCGTGACTGCCCCTTTATGTTCATTTTCGTCTGTATTTTCCAGGTTTGCGGTTCTGCTCTAGCACTGCCTTGTGGGATAACAATAAAATAGCCTGTGTTTACCGATTTCGGCTGCTGCTTGATCACAGTGCCTGCACGCTTGAACTCCCATGTAGAAAACCAAACATTATCATTCGTCAATACCCGGTCAATTGTGACGAACATGCGCTCTGCGGCAATTCCACTACGCAATCCTTCAAGCAATTTTAATTGCTGGGTATGCTCCTCCTTCAATGCGCGCAATGACACCAATTCATCATGCTGCTGGCTAGTAATATCTTTCTGGTGTTGTAATCTTGATATATCAGACTTCATATTTTTCGTTACATAACCAATTGCACCATAGGTGCTAGCACTCACCAAAAATAACCCGCTAAGAACAGTCACAAACAATTTGAAACAATGCTTACGCAAGATCATTGCACGGTAATCATTCGGTATTAGATCTATCTCATGCACAGTTCTTCATCCCGCGTAATGCTAGCCCTGTTGCCACTGCCATTTCCGGCACCAACTCTTGATGGTTATCACTTTCAATGGTATTGCCGAATGTCTTCAAAAAATCAGGTAGTGATACAGGCACCTTTACTAATTGGTTCAGGAGGTTATCTGCACCCGGCCAACGCGCTATGCTACCGAGCAGGTATACTTGTTTAACCGGCTCGCCTCGCGTTTCTGAAGCCGCATAGATCAAAGCCCGGTTAATTTCATCAACTAGCTTCAAAAACCTCGGTTTAACGATCTCTGTTAGTGTCTCTGATACCTCTACTGCTGAACACTGAAAACGACTGTCATGCTCTCTGTTCTTACAATTAAGGCCATGCGTATATACCAGATCCCTTGCCATATCAGATCCTATATCAAGATCCATTGATATTTGTTTTAATAAAAACGCCTCACCAAAATCTATTTCCTGTTCAAATAACAGCCTGGACCCAGATATTAGTGTCATATAACTTTTTATACGGCCAACATTAATAACCAGAGTATTTTCTGTTCGTTCAATATTAGATATGATTGTAATCAACCGCTTAATCGCAGAGGGGGCAATGTCTAGTGCCTCTACAGAAAGTCCAGAAGCACGCATAGACTCTAAGTATTCAATCACAATTTTTCTTTTTGCAATGGCAACTAACGCTAGATGCTCATCATTTCTAGTGGCCGAACGTGTGGGTAGATAATCTATAACATAATCAGCTAGTTCTCCCTCAACTCGATTCGAAAGTAGTTTCAATATTGCTTCGCTTTCACTTTTTCCTTTCGCTACCTGGTAAGCAACCGACATCATTCTGATATCATTAGCAGGTAGAATTGTTACTATTTTTCTACCTGAAAACTTAGCCGACTTAAGCGCCTGCTGTAACAATTTCTTTATCGCGTGTGGAGATGACAACAACTCTTCACGACTATTTGGATAAGCGAGTGCTGCATGAGCACGTAACACGATCTCACCCTCTGATGTTTCTCTAAGCTGTACAAGCTGAACTTTTTCAATAGCAAACTCCAAGCCAATAGGACCAACCGTATTTGGCTGAGATGCAAATTCAAACTTGTCTACTATGTTTTTTAATGTCAGCATATTTCACACGCTACTTAGCTACTTTTCTCACTGGGTAAATTTGCATATACCAAGCGACATTTCTCACCATCTTGCCTGTCGCACGATTTTGCTGAATACAAGGCTTTATCCGCTTGCTTATATAAATCCTCAAGCCTGACCGTTTGTTGGGGACTGACACTTACTAAACCTATGCTGACATGTAGAGAAATATTGTCATTTAATAGCAACAACCCTTTACATGTCTGTAAGCTGTCAATTATTCGTTTCAATGTCTTTTCAGGATTCGGATCGACAAATAAAACCATAAATTCATCGCCTCCTAATCGAATAACGTGAGCATTCTCAGGCAGGTATCGTAATAATGTCTGCACTAAGCATTGCAATGCCGCATCGCCATGATCATGTCCATAGGTGTCGTTTAAATGCTTAAAATCATCGACATCAATAATAGCCATGAAGAACGTTTGTTTTGCGACTCGATGCCTTCTAACAATTTTAGAGAATTCTTGTTCTAGAAAACGACGGTTCCATATCCCTGTCAACGGATCCTTGTATGATAATATTTCCATTTCTCTATGTGCGTCTTCAAGATCAAAACGTGTCTTTATGTCATGTTTTCGGACTGCAACATTACGCGCAACTACCGTCAAAGTTGTGATTGCAGAACCCAACATTAAAAATTGCAGTAACCAAATAGTTTCTGCATCAAAACGCCCTTGCACACTTAAGGTCGACAATGTAAACACCACGTAAACCATCAATACCACTACTGTGGCTTCACGCACTCCCCAAGGCACCAACGGCACGACCATGAATAACAACACCGTACTGGAGAGTAGCGCCGCACTAAATATGCCTGTTTTATGAGCAAGCAACACAAACGCTGCCCCTGAGATGATGAGCAATGTCATACCGAGCATGTATAACATTTCGGTGGTCTTAATTACGCGTGTTGATATAGCGACGTGCAGTGCTAAAACTGCGAGTAACGAAAATGTATAAACATAGTTGGAACTAAATCCCAGTGAGCCATACAGTATCGCCGCCGTACCAAGTAATAGCAGCGAAACGAGAGCTAAAATCATGATGCCTCGCCGTACGTCTTCCGCAATATAGTGCTCAGCATAGCTACTTAATTCAGCTCGCTGAAAATGGGTCGTTGACCATAGGCTGGCTAACTTTTGGTACGCTTTCATCAAGATGGCGCCTGTTCCTTAACTAATTGAATATCATATATATCTATACCTTTCTTATATCGGCAAAACGTTACGCAACTTGAGGTGTTTTCGTTCAAATTGGGGGAGTGCTGATCTAACACTCATTTTGTGTAGTTTAAGGGCGTCAAACGACAGAAAAAGTCGTTAAGTCACTCTAGAAAAGCAGGTTTTCGGTCTGAGCCAATTGCAATTCTACTTCCGGCCAAAAAGGCTCGAGACTCTCGTTACAAAGTCCCGTCACCTGCCAAGCGACCGGGTCAATTGGCAATGTAGACTCAATGGATAATGGCGCCTGTTGACGTGCAACTGTAAACGCTGCCGCAATGTGTACAATAGCCGTTTGCAAGGTATAGTCATGCGCATTGCCTGGCAGCAAATGATGCCTCGTGGTGGTCTGCAAACTAGTAGGCAGCCCCCAAACACGCATTAGTTCTGCACCTAATTCGGCATAATCAAAACCTATCAGCTCTTGCTCTGCTTGATGAAGTGGGATTTCTAGCTGTTTTGAGTGACGCAGTGCTAATTGCATCTGATCTGATATTTTCTGGTACATGAGCAAATGGCCGATATCGCACAACAAGCCCGCCACAAATAAACGCTCACCATCAAGTACGTTACAGTGATTCGCTAACAAGCGTGCCAACACACCACAGTGCAAACTGTTACGCCAGAATAATGCCATATCCATCACCTCAATCGGCATATCTGAGAACGTATCTGTTACCGCAGTGGCAAGCGCGAGATCGTGAACCTGTTGTGTACCCAACATATTGACAGCCTGCGTCACGGTGTCTATTTCCATGCCAAAACCGAAAAACGCACTGTTCACCATACGCAGCAACCGGGTTGTTAAAGCCGGATCACGAGCAATGATCTCAGCAACCTTTTGCAGAGAGTAATTAGGGTCTTCAAGCTCTCGCTTTAGATCAAGATAGACCTCAGGCAAGCTAAATAACTTGACAGAGTCTGTGATCAATTCTTGCGCTGTTAACATTCCGGTCTCCGGCAAATGACTATATGGGTAAACCATAAACATATAGCGTCATTTCACCGTTAAACCTTAGGACTGTGCTCCTCTGCAAAGGTAAAAAATTGTAAACAGATCCCTACCACCCGAAATATTCTTACGGCGTGGTGTATTCAATCACCAGTTGCGGGTGATGGGTTGAATCTGCGTCTTCCCTGCTAGCCAATTTGAGTTCTCTATTATTATCGGTGAGTAATATCACCCCTTCATTAGGATTAATGCCATCGACCCATTCCTGCACCAGCGCGGTGATGTCAAACTCAACCCAGTTATCCACGAATGTGCTGGACATGGCCACACTAGTAACCGCGGGTGTTGTATAACTGCCCCCCGCACTACCCCAGGCTACACCGCTAGTGCGCTCGCTCCAGCTCACACCCAGTTCGGCCCAGGTTTCTGTCAGGGCAAATACATCGACATTACGGTTCTCCGAATTTGATGTCACATAGAGTCTTAATGTAGCACTCGTAATCAGCGTACCCGGCGCGAGTGATGATACATCATGGCGCACGACACTACGTCGCTCCCTATTCCCTGACTTCAGCGATAACTTAATATCGCCCCCAAAATTATCTGTGTCCCTATCAGTTTTCATATAGCTGTCTTCGGTGGCGATCAAAGTCGTAGGGCTACCAGGAGATGAACCACCACTGCCACTGCCACTACCACTGCCACCACCTGAACAAACGACACCACAGGGGCATGAGTAATCAATATTCAATCTTGGATGTTGACTAACTATCGTGCTATCACTGCTCGTGAATGTCGCATTATTAAAACCAACGTCTGCATTTAAGAGAAACCCGTAGTTAGGGTGAGTTCCTGCAACCCATTCGCTGACGAGTGACGTTACATTCCAATTTTTATAACCAAAGACTCCAGACGTCACGCTGACACTATCCTGTACCAAAGGATCAAAGTCGCCACCAAGACTCGTCCAAGAAAGTCCAGTATCATAAATTTCCCAGGTTGCCGTGCTCGGAATCCAGTCCTGTGTGAGCCTGTAGACATGCACATTCGTGCTACCACTACTAGAACTATCTTCGAAATAAAGATCGAGTGACGCTGAATTTATCGTCGCGCCGACAGGAATACTGCTGAGGTCAAATTTAATCAAAGCATGGTCATCACTATTACCATCACCACTGGCTTTAATATCCTCGACAGTTTCAAAATTCTTTGTCTTGTCGTTACCTGCACCTAGAGTATTGTCGGCAAGCGGGCTTAATGTAGCCGAAGCCGCAGTACCACTGGCGCCGCATTCGCAGGCATAGGTAATAGAGAGCTTTGGAATAGGCTCAGAGAGCTTGTCACTGCTATGGTACTTATTCTCATTACCTCCGGCATTCGGTGGCGATATAAGAATTAGTCCGTAATTTGGTTGTGAACCATCCGCCCACGCCTGAACGAGCTCCTTGATATTGGCAGTTTTTGGACCGGTACCATCGACCAGGAACGATGCTGCAATAGCAGGATCGTAATCACCGCCAGCCGATATCCATGAATTTGTACCATCATGAGTGTCCCAGGTAACTCCATTTTCGCTCCAGTCGCTAACCAATCGGTGTGCTTCTACTACATCGACAGATCCAAAGCTCTGCAGGTAAAGCTCTAATTCAGCAGACTGAATCACTACCGATGCTGGCAAAGCCGATAGATCAAACTGTAGTAACGTTCTATATTCTTTTCCAATAAGTGAACTTGTCTTTAGTTCGTCATGATTTCCATTATTTAAATTGGTTTTACCAGCTTCACCTTCGATAAAGCTATCTTTACCTTCAGGCCCCGGTTGCAGTATCAGATTAATGGGTGTTTGAAAAAAAGTAATGTTATTACGCTGCAAGCTACGAAACACGCCATTACTCAACGTGCCAGTAGAAGCAATACTCACTGGTGAGCCACTGGTCGGCATTACACTAGCCGTATAACTATGCATACCAAAGTTGGCCGTAAGAGGATCCGGGTAACCTACACAGTTACTGTTTTGGGTTTGCCATATTGCATGACGCATTCCGGCCTCGGCGACATAACGTGCCTGTTGTGCCTGGACCTCACTACTGGCCAGGTTGACGCCCAAACTACTCTCGCGATTTAGCAACAAGGTAATCGCAGCAAGAATAAACAGTGTCACCACCACCGTGATCAATACATAACCCTGCTGTTGTTCAAGGCGGTTCATTGGCTGCCGCCTACCCGCACAAGAGAGTGTAGCGTGGTGATTTTACCTGTAGCCGGATTGGTCAACGCTAATGTAATATCCACTAATAGTGCTCGGCTTGTACCTTGTGCAATGCGTTCGATACGTAAATTTGTCACGTTTTCCGCGATAACACTCTCATTAAAATCTGCTCCGGTCACGAAGGTATCGCCATTGGTGTCTGTTAATGCAGGTAAGCGTTCTATCAGGTTTGAACCGCTCAGGTAGTACACGACTGGGTCTAGCCAATCTTCATTAACTTGGCCATCTTCATCATCGTCATTTTTATCGCCTTCATCTTCTACGCTGTCACCATCATCGTCAAAATTAGGTATTCCTGCTATGCCATCATGAGTAACATCCTTTTTTGTATCTTCATCAATCGTACCGTCGCCATCATCATCAATACCATTCCAGGGATCTTCATTCGCAACATCATCTTCATCATCATCGTCATTGAGAGGGCCTAAATTTCCATCAGGGGCAAGCGTGGTTTGTTGCTCATCTACCTCACCGTCGCCATCATCATCAATCGATATTATTCCGGATGCAGCATCGTTCGTTAGATCACCTGGCGGATCCTCATCAATACGTTCTGGCTCACCCAATCCTCGCGTTCCATTAGTATCAAGATCCATAAAATCTTTATCATTATTCGCATCTGCCCAGCCATCACGATTACGATCAATGGTTGGATCGAGGGTGACAGCCAGCACAGCGGTTGCTTTGGTGCTACTGCCCTCAGGCGCGGAAGCAGGAACAGTTTCTTCTCGGACATTGTCTCGCCAATCGGTAATGGGATTATTAGCTAGTGGTAAAATCAAGCGTCGCGTTCCCTGCACGGCCGCCGTCATACGCTGCATCGCAAAGCGCACTTGCTGTGTGAGATCATTACGTTCACGAACCGCATTCTCCGTTTGTAAAGCCCCACCCAGAACCCCCATCATCCCCGCAATGATGGCCGCTGCAATTACTACCGTAATAAGCAACTCGATTAAGGAAATTCCTCTTTGTAAATATAATAAGTGCATTATTGGGTGGTTAACGTCTCTATTGCCAGTGCCGAGGCTTCAATTTCAACGCGTAGCCATAGCAAATCAATGTCGACATCCGTACCAGTATATGGGTTATTGTCAGCATCTGTATTAGCGTCGGCGATTGTGAACGGATTAGTGTCGCCATCAGAATTACCTGCATCATAAAATGATAAATACACTAGGCGACGTTGTGGAGCGCCAACTGCGTCAGAGTAATTGCTCGGAGTAGTCTTGTCACCTGCCATGGCGGCGGCATTTAACAAACTAGTAAACGGCTCGGCCAACACGGCTTCTGACTTGGCTAACAATTGATAATGATCAGTAGCCATTGATTCGTGGATTGCCGCACCCTGAACACCTGTTTGCAGCGAGTTTAGCGCTGGCACCAATGCAACCGCCATGATCACAGTGGCGGCCATTACTTCCATATAAGAAAACCCACATTGATAACGATAACTTTTCTGACTGAACATGGAATCTTTCATTCGATTGTTATCCGGGCTGTATGCGGTGCTACTGTAACCACACGTTGTTTACCAGCAAAATCTAATTGAACCATGCCATCTGTTAACAAGTAGGTCGTATTACTTGAGCTGACTACCCATATCGGTGTACCTGTCCCATCAAACAATAGATTATTAACCCGGCCAAGTCCTGCGTAGTCAAATGGATCGAGGCTGTTGCTGATCTTGGTACCCAGTGTTGAGGATTTATTGTCAAAATCAAAATCGAGTAATTTTTTACTGACAGGATCGGTAAGGATGAACTCCATACTCACTGGGTCGGTTGCCATATTCGCCTTATAGGCGACGACTCTCTGGTTGGTTTGACTTATTTGAATGCCATGAATACTACCAGTACGAATAGCTTCACTGCGAGCAAACCGCAAAGCGTATGCAACCTCGTTAGCTGCAACATCCAGTTTTTTTACATTATGATAATTAAAATTAGGGATCACTACTGCAGCAGTGACCCCCAGAATTATGATAGCTATCAAGAGCTCAGTTAACGTAAATCCACGGCCAGAAAACCTCGGCACGAGATAAGATCCTTGCATAGCAAGCCCGCTTTCAATCAACGATCATCATAAGCCGGATCATCCGCGATAAACTGACCAGTAATGACGTCATACTTCCAGCCTGCCGGTGGTGCAGCGGTACTGGTCATGCCCAGCGCAGCTGTACCCTGAAAAGCAACAACATTAGTCTCGGTGATTGGATTATTCGGTAAGTCAACAGCCTTAAAATATGGGCCATATTTAAAAGTGGAATCTTTAACCGTAGCGGTCTTACCATTCAAATCTGTGTAGAGAGTCAACTGTGCCTTCATGGCTGCAAGTTTAGCAACAGCAGTACCTGCCACGGTAGTGCCATCGGTTTCTTGATAATGCCCAGGATAACGCCCGCCATGTTGCTGGTAATATAAATCCAGCGCCGATCTGATATTAGCCAGATTTGAATCCAGTGACGCGATCTTTGCATCGACGGTCGATGATGCAAACTGGGGCACCACAATGGCCGCTAGAATGGCGAGAATAATCACCACGATCAACAACTCGACCAAGGTGAAGCCGCGTTGCAAGCCAGACAGATATTTGTTCATGTTAATACCTCATTACGTTAAAAATTGAACCGCTGTTAAGGCTATCGGTTTAGCTCCGAAAATCTTTAATTAGACAGGTTTCTATCTCGGGACCTCACAACCCCAATCCTTTCACACTGATCCTGTCGACTTACCTATGCTGAACGCCCCGTCCTACAACGCTTCGCCCTTAATAAGCGTTATCGTCTATTGCCCCAAAAACAATACTGTTTAATAACGCTTTTTTATTAGATATTGATAGTTGGCAAGGCATCGAAGGTGAAGGCAGTGCTGCTGTAGAATCCGAAAATTAATTTGCCTTGTGCAAGGCATAGCTTATCTGTTCTCAGTGCACTGCCCGAGAGAGTTTAAAGATAGGCAGGATAAGAGAGCTGACCAGCAACCCGACCACGGTCCCCATTACTATCAGCATCACTGGCTCAGCAAGTTTTGACAGTGCTTTCAACCGCTTAGAGAGTTCCCTTTCATAATGCTCGGCGATCCGAGACATGACCTTTGGTAGATTGCCTGTCTCCTCACCCGTCGTGATCATTTGTACAACAATGGGCGGGATGAAATGGGAATGACTAAACCCGACAGCAATACCCGCCCCTTCCTGAACCCGAAGCTCAAGCTCGGTGATGAAATGCCTGAACACCCCATTCCTGACGACGTCTTTGCAGGTTGCCAGGGTATCCATAATACTGACGCCATGATGCAGGGAGAGGCTCATTACCCGCAGTGACTGCACCAGATAAAGTTGTGTGAAGACATCTTTGATTAACGGCACGCTCAATTTGAGATGATCCAGATACTGGCTCCCCCCAGGGCTACTCAACCAATAGCGAAGTGAAAACAGCCCCGCAGCAAAGGTTGCTAACAGCGGTAGCCAGTAGTTTAGCAACACATCACTGGCGGCCATTAGAAATACGGTAGTGGCAGGCAACTGGTCCTCAATCTGACTGAACATATCGCCAAATTTCGGAAACACCACGAGTAGAACAAACACCACGACTGCGATCGAAAATACCACTAGAAAAGCTGGGTAGGTGAACGCTGATACCAGGGTGCTGCGAAGTTGTTCCTGTTTCTCATCCATTTCCAGCAGCTGTTCCATCACCTCAGGCATAAAGCCGCCTTCTTCACTTGCGGAGATCAGGTTGACATAGGTGCTGGAAAATACATCGGGGTGACGCGAGAGTGCAAAAGAGAACGATTTACCTTCGGAGATATCTGCCATCATGGCATCAATGAGTCGAACCATTGCCGGATGATCGGACTGTAACTTTAATGCCTGCAGGCCAGCATGCAGGCTTGCGCCAGTTTCGAGCAACAAAGCAAGTTGCTCTGTAAAAAACATGCGCTCTTTGTCACCAATTTTTGCACTACTGTTAACTATCTCCGTCAGGCGCGTAGCCCACGACGAAGCATTGGTCGTTTCGGCCTCGTGTTTTGCAACGTTTGATTTTATTTCCAGTGCCATACTTAGATTACTCAGGTGTTGACTACTCGTGCAGTCTCTTCAATTGTCGTTATACCCTTCAAAACACGATCCAGTCCGTCGTCAAACAAAGTCTTGATATCGCGCTCATGCAAATAGGCATTCAATTCGTCGCGGCTTGGATTGGATACGATCAGTTTCTGTAAATCATCATCGGTTTCTAAAACTTCATGAATGGCGAGACGGCCCTTATAACCTGAGTCGTAACACTCGGGACAACCTCGCCCTTTAGACAGTCGAATATTTTTCTTGTCTTCCCAGCCGTAATGCTGAACGACCTCGGGCGGCGCGAGAAAATTTGTTTTACATGCAGGGCAAATGGAACGCACCAGCCTCTGTGCTACCACGCCGATCAGTGCTGATGACAACATATAAGGTTCCACTCCCATATCGATCATACGGCTTACTGCACCAATACTGTCATTAGTGTGTAAGGTGGAGAGCACCAGATGACCGGTAAGCGCTGCCTGCACTGCAATTTCGGCAGTCTCCCGCTCACGAATTTCCCCCACCATAATAATATCCGGGTCCTGACGCAGGACGTGCTTCAGCACTTTTGCAAAACTTAAACCAATTTTGTCTTTGACCTCATTCTGGTTGATGATCTCAACTTGGTATTCGACAGGGTCTTCAATGGTAACGATATTTTTTTCAATACTGTTGAGATAATCCAATGCTGCATAGAGACTGGTAGTTTTACCACTACCCGTTGGTCCGGTAACTAGCACCAAACCATAACTACGATCAAGCAGTCGTTTAAATGCAGAAAGATTTTCATCAGTCATGCCCAACTTTTTGACATCCAGTATCGACTGGTTTTTGTCCAGTACTCGAAGTACGACCTTCTCACCATATAAACCTGGCAGCGAACTGAAACGCAGATCCACGGCACGGCCCTGAGTATGAACCTGAATTCGCCCATCCTGTGGTAGTCGACGTTCCGCGATATCCAGATTCGCCATCACTTTAAGACGAGAAATCAGCGCAGGGTGTAATTCAACACGGGGGGTCATCACTTCATAAAGCACGCCATCGATACGAAAACGTACACGCGATTTAGTGCGCGAGGGTTCAATATGAATATCACTTGCTACATCCTGAACGGCGCGTTGAATAATCGAGTTCACCAGATTGATGACAGGACTGCCAGCGGCCATCTCATCAATGGCTGAATAATCATCTGGCCGGGCATTCTCAACGACTTCAAAATCCTCATCAACCTCAACGGTAAAATCAGCAGCAAACTCATCACCAGAAAATGCTTCGTTAATCGTTTTCAGAATATCTTCACGACGTGCCAGAATAGGTCTCACTCGGCAACCCATGCGTTCTTCTACTTCATCAAAACTTGGAAAGTCCTGTGGATCAGAGGTGGCTAAGGTTAATACACCGCGAACTTTAAATAATGGCAAAATCTTGAGTCGGGCAACTGTTTCTTTATCCAGCTGTTCAACAATCTCAGGGTCGTACATACCAGAACGGAGGGTAACAAAAGGTACATTGAGCTGCTGAGCTAGTGCGACAAGCACCTCTTGCTCATTGACCCAACCTTTATCAATAATAATTTGTCCCATCCGCTTGTCGAGTTTTTTTTGTAGTCGAACCGCTTCGGCAATGCGATCTTCAGTAATCAAACCTTTCTCAACAAGAATGTCTCCCAAACGTTGTTTCTGTTTGATATCTTTGCTCGGTTTTAATTCGCCTTCAGCAATAGTGCCTGAATCAATAACGCTAATTTGTTCAGCGATACCCGTAATATAGAAAATATCGCGAATCAAGGAATTGATTTGAGCAACTTTCAGCCAGCCACCCACCCTGAATAATTGTTGCTGGATCTCCAATAATGCTTCAAGAGCTTCGCTATTCAGTCTCTGGATCATTGCCAGATCGATGACGATCTGGGTCTCTCTAGTATCCATACAAGCCTGCACGGCACTGCGAAGCTCACCGATACTACCCTCATCAGTTAATATGCCCTTGGGGGCCAGATAGGTCATTACCCCTATTCGGCTCCGCATCACTTTTGGAACTATATCGTCTTCTACTGCACTCACTTGGGCACCGTCTTTAGTTCTTCAAAAAGTGGTTGTGGCATTCCTATCCCATAGCCTTGCACATAGTTTATGCCCAGCTCGTTCAATTTATCTTTAATGGCGTCATTCTCGACAAACTCTGCAATTGTTTCGAGACCCATCACTTTACCCACCTGGTGTATAGCTGAGACCATAGCCTCGGATGTAGAATCTTCAAGAATTTCCTTAACGAAACTTCCATCGATTTTAAGAAAGTTGACGGGTAGCTCTTTCAAATAAGAAAATGAACTCAAGCCAGTGCCAAAATCGTCCAACGAAAATTGGCACCCCTTTGCTTTTAATACAGACATGAATTTTTTTGCTTCTACCAAATTTGAAATAGCAGCAGATTCAGTGATTTCAAAACATATCTTTTGCAGTGGGTAGTCCGCCTTGGACAGTTTCTCCAGCACAAAGGCCAGAAATTTTTCATTACCTAATGACTGTCCTGACAGATTGATTGCAACCCCCAACTGCTTGTTAGCGTGCCCTGAAATCATGGTCAAGGTCTGGTTAACCACCCAGCGGTCTATCTCCGGCATAAGGTGATAGCGCTCTGCAGCAGGCATGAATGCCCACGGCGCAAGAATGTTGCCTTTTTCATCCTGCAGTCGCAGTAAAATCTCAATATGATGGGATTCGGCATTCTCATCTAATGCCCGGATAGGCTGAGCATAAAGTACAAAGCGATTTTCACGTAACGCTGCCTTAATACGAGGCACCCATTGCATTTGTTCTTTGCGTGTGACGAGTTCCTCTCCCCCTCGTTGAAATACGTGCGCACGATTCTTCCCCAAATCTTTTGCCGCAGCCATTGCCAATTCTGCTTCACTTATAATGTTTGTGCTGTTTTCTGTTTCTTCATCAATAACCGCAACACCTATCGTGGCGCTAATTTCTAAAGGTGTATTGTCCCAGATTATTTTTAAGTCATTAATTGCCTGCAATATTTTATCGGCAATCTGTATGCCAAATTCCAACGGGCAATTTTCAAGCAACGCCCCAAATTCGTCTCCACCGATACGAGAAACAATATCAGTATCGCGCAGCTGTTCTTGAATGATTTTTGCTGTTCTTTTAAGTACCGTATCACCAGCCTGAAAACTGTACGTATCATTAATTACCTGCAAGTCATCCAGGTCAATATCTAAAACAACATGTACTGCGCCAGTATCGCGCGCGGATGGTAATGTTTTATCAATACGGTGCTTGTAGGCTGCACGATTCAATAAACTTGTAAGCGTGTCATAGTTTGCCTGAATAACTTGCGTCACCTTCTTCGACATAACCTCAAGCAGATTTCGATCGCTGTTAGTGTAATCGGGTTCCTGTATGTTCTTGATTATAACAAGGCACCCGATAACCTCGCCGTCCCCTCCTACTACAGGGCTGGACAATATTTTACATTCGGTTCCGGGAAGCATCTCCTGCATTTCGTGCAGTTCATTAAAAACGATACTGGATTTAGATTCTTTGACTAAGTTGAATAAATGATTTGTAGTACTTTCTACAATAACCTTCGCGTCAGAAGCTGCCCTGAAAGAATTGTTATGGCTGATGGATATTTTTTCCCGTGGCAAATTTAGATGTGCCGCACCAACATCCAGATATGCTACACAATTCTTCGTAATCTTCCGCAGAGACGTATTTACCTCACCCGAATCTTGTACATAGTTATCTGTGTCATAAACCAGATTCAATTCTTCATATCGCTCACCCAACTCATTCGCCATGACATTCAGCTCTTGTGCCATCGCACACTCGTTCTTGATGCAGGTAGAAATATTATTAACCAAGCGATCAAATTCCCCAAAGCCATGCGTTTCATCCGGTAGAGAATCATGATCAACGTCCAACACCAACACGCCTAACAACTCATCACGCTCCGTTGTCATGGCCTGGCTAAATAGTGTCTTCGCCTCATTAATTTTATTGACCTGTACTTCCTGTGAAGATGCTGCCTTGCCTAATAACTGTTTTATTGAATATTCCCCGCCCTCAACCGGCTCACTTGGCGCCATAGCTGAGCTTGTTAGCACAGCTATACCATCCGCATTGAAAACCGTTAGATCACAAGCATTCGCAAACAGGTCATTAACTAATCGTGTATATTTTTCAAAACTAGCCGATGTAATCAGGTTATAGCTCAAAACAATTACCCCTTGCCTGACTCTTGTCGATTGAAATACTCATTAAGCATCTCTACCAGCTTGCGCGTACTCACAGGTTTCTCAAGAAACATTACATTGGCAAGATCACGAGTCCATTGACGGTGTTCAACCTCTGTTCGCGAGGTTAGTACGAATATCAGGAACTCCCGTTCCGGCATCTCTTTCTGTAACTGCATACACAGTTGTTCACCTGTCATACGTGGCATTTCAATATCGGTGATCAGCACATCTGGCTGAGAATTACGAATCCATTCCAGTGCTGCTTCACCATTAGGGACAGAATCAATTTGATATCCTGCCCGCTCGAGGCTAAGTTGTAATACGCGTATTACGTGTGGCTCATCATCGGCAATTAGTATTTGTTTCATCTCTATATCCTTATGCCATCAAGCCTGTTTTTTTCATCAATTCGATACTGAATTCAGTCCCCTCACCAAGATGGCTCTTTACATGCAGATCACCATGGTGCAATTGAATAATCTCTTTTGCCAGAGGCAATCCTAGCCCATGTCCAGTACGTTGCCTTACTTCCTCATCATTCGGGCGGTAGAATTTTTCAAAAATTCGTTCTTTTTCATCTTCCGCAATACCGATACCAGTATCACGAACATGAATCATAATTCTGTCGTCAGTCTCCTCCGCAACTAAGGTTACAGTGCCCCCAGGATGGTTGTATTTAATGGCATTGGTCAATAAATTATTGATCGCTATTCGTAACAAATCCTTGTCGGCTAATATAGAACTAATCTCTTTGGGAAGTTCTAGGTGAAATTCAACGCCTGCATCTCGACCACTTCGTGATACATTGGTTAAAGCATCTTCTAGTAGGTCATGTAATTTTACCCGCGTCCGTTCAATACATGTGCTACCCATTTCAAATTTGGTAAGACTAAGCAGATTATTAATTAACGAAGAAAGTCGTTCTACTTCGTCTGTTATGACGTTAATTGCCTCGATACGAAATGCTTCTGATTGGCCATCCTCTCCTTGCAAAGCTTCGCTATACATTGCAAGCACATTCAATGGCGTTTTCAATTCATGCGCAATGTGCGCTACAAATTCTCCACGACTATGTTTTGCAAGCTTTTCCTGTGTAATGTCACGAAAAACAATTAATGTACCCAGAACAGTACTATCCTCTTTAGGTGAGAACAGTGGGTACGCAATCATCATGATGGTTTTTTCTGGTGCGTTATTCGGTGTGAATTCCATCGTGTCACTGGAATAACTTACATTGTTGGAATTTTCATGTTTCGATATAAAGCTCAGAATCTCCGGGTTATCACACCAATCTCTAACATTGGTTCCAACCACATGCTCCTGCTCCACACCTAAAAACGGCAATAATTTGGCATTCGCAAAGCTAATCGCACCTGACTCATCAAGGACAATAATCCCCTCTGGCAGTGACTGAAGTACGGTTTCAACACGTTGGCGTTTATACGACATAAGTTTGGTCGATGTCTGCAAGCCAAGCTGTTCGCCCTCAAGATCACTGATTCTGTGTTTGACTGACTCAACAAAACTATTAAAATGGCGCATAAAATCACCAAGTTCGCCTGTCGCTTCAACATCTATGCGCTGAAAGTTATTTCGCTCGATTAAGCTCTCAATAGCATCATTCACCCGACTTAATGGCTTAGTTTCACGTTTTATCAAAAAGTAAAATAGTGGCACGAGTAAAAAAATGGGTAATGCAAGTGTCGCCAGGAAAGGCAATTGACCGTGGTTTAAACCAATAGCTGGTTTGAAGAAGCCCAACCTTACATAGCCTGCTAAGTTCCCCTCTACTAATAACGGCGCGTGGTACTCCAGAATGGTTCGCTCGTCACCGCTATGTTTAAGTGTTCGTTCACCCAGCCAGGCAGAAGGTGCGGCCGGAAGTGGTTTATCAGGCACAATTGTGCCGGGCACACTGGCCTCGTTAAGCAAATTACCTTGTCTGTCTACAACCACTCCATAAGCAAAATCTTTGTTATTCTGGCTATGGCGCATCAGCTGCAAAAGTCCGCCTCGCTGACTATTAGATATAAGCTGATCATAGGGCATACCTGATAACAGGCGGGTGAGGCTCACCCCTTGTGAACGGTTCAGCGCTTCCCGTGACTCCTGTTCATACTGAAATAATAACCCCACTATCATGACAATCACGGTTAGCGAGGCCGCAATCATCGTCAACCCTAAACGTTCATTGTTCCACAGATGTAATTTCATTTTTCTCAACTTTCCCGCAAAGATCAGCTTACCGCTTGCTGATATTGTTCACTGTGTTTTATGAGAGGTGGGCTGCATATCATTAATATAAATACGATTATGCGCTCAACTCGTTAGCAAGATTTTCTATCGAAAAATCCTGCTAGCGCGGCAGGCCGCCTCATAGCCACCTCAAATAAAAAGGTTCCGTGAATCCAATGATATAGGTCGGCAATAAATTGAAAATCTTTAGATATATCTGCTGAAAAGGTAAGAAACACATTGATTTACATAGCGTTAAGCGGAGGGTGCCTTTTTTAATCTCGAATAATAATAGTACAACCTCATACCATGAACATTGCCATCGGACTTGTCCTCATCCTCGCCATTATTTTCGGCCCGCAATTTTGGG
>Ga0316207_10001757_pt1 | contig 24935 bp, 18 predicted proteins | sample 6weekpyrite_MG_FD_204943 | JGI IMG/M metagenome (GOLD analysis project Ga0316207, IMG submission 204943) | Microbial mat bacterial communities from mineral coupon in-situ incubated in ocean water Damariscotta River, Maine, United States -... | ecosystem: Environmental > Aquatic > Marine >... | reverse complement strand
CTGTTGAAGGTTCAGCTTGCTGGTACTGTTTTATAATGTACTGAATTGCATCACCTTTATTGACCGGGCTCATGACATGATAAAAACGTCCACCCCGAGTGAGCTGTAGATTCTGTTTAGCTAATTCAGTTTTGAAATATTCCAGTTTGTCTTCGCTGTCTTGCCATTGTAATGGCTCAGTGGCTTCACGCTGCAGAGCTGCATTTGCACTGACTCTATCAAGCCCGGTTGCTTGTATCAGTTGTTCGGTAGTCATATCAGCAAAGCCGGTAAACTGGTAGCTATACTTAAGTTGTAGATTGCGAAGAATATGTCGAATTTTCTGATAGGGCTCTGAAAAAAGTTTAGTTTGAGATTGATCAATACTAAGATCAGTAATGTTGTGGTTATAATGAATGACAGCACCATTTTCACAAATAAATGGTGTTTGTAAACTCATTTGTTTGCGTAGTTGTTTTATTTCAGCGCCGGTCTTACTGGAATTAATAATCACCGGGAAATTTAATTGCTGTAACTGATTGATAGCTGGGTCTGCTGCTTGCCATTGATAATTGTGATGATCTAACAGGCTGCCATCAAGGTCAGTAAAAACAATTAGCTTTTGCACTACTTGCACCGTGCCTTTACGTTTTTTATCATATGGTCGTCTCCTAGCTCAAAAATAACATCACAACGATCAGGCATTTCATTAAGTGTATGACGTGTTAAGCGTTCGTAATGCATTAAAAAGTGCTTGAGCTGCTCCTTGTCCATTAATCCGGGTTGTCTATCAATAGTTGCTTTTGCTTTTGCTTTTGTTTTTGTTTCAAGTTTTTGTTCCTGTAATTGTCTCCATTCATAGACTTTTCTGAAATCTGGTATTTTTAGTAGTAGCTGAATATCGATATGAGAAAACATCTCAGCGTAATCATTTTTAAGTTGCTGATTAACGTATTGTCGCCAGCTTGTATCTTTGTCTTCGTTTCTCTCCAGCTCATTAATATCTTGTTTCAGTGACTGCTCGTCTTCAGCCGTTGTGCCAACACACCAGCCTTCAAATAATATGAAATCGCATTCTCCATGATGTGGTTGCCACCGGGATTTATCGAGTCGATCATCAATGGCTTTATCAAACACCGGGATTAATACCGGTTTGGCTTGTTTGCTTTTAAGTTGGGTCAATATATTGATACCGAGAGTAGTATCGTGTGTTCCCGGTACACCACGGGTCTGCAGTAAAGGATGCACAGTTTTAGCAAGTTGTAGTCTTTGTTCACGGGTTTTATAGAGATCATCAATGGACAAACAAGCAACAGTTTTGTCAAAACCTGATTCAAGCACATATTTTAAGATGCGAGTTAATGTCGATTTACCAGAGCCCTGTGAGCCATTGATACCAATAACTAACGGTATATCTTTTTTTTGTTTAATTAACCAAGAACAAAAGGGCAAGTAGATATGCTGGTGTGTTAGCTCAAACGATTCGTTGCTTTCGATCTTTTCATTTTTCAGTAATTGATTAAATCCCTCTAATAGCGATTCACTTAAAGAGGCAAGATATATAGTCTCCTGTTCTGTTAAAGGCACCGGCCAGTCTGAATTGGTCTCTTTTGAATCAGTCACAGTGACTCCATTTTTTTTACTCATAAAAAGTAATAAGCATTTTTAATGCCGGTTTATAAAGTATATATATTTCAATTACTTAACGTTTGATGGCTCTAATTCTGATTGGTCTTAGTGTATCTTGCACTGTACTGGTGCCTTATATAACTCGGCTATACAGTTTACAACGACTGAATCGCCACTAATTTTCAAGAAATATGGAGCCATTAGATTCGTCTTCACTAGTATGGGAAGACTTTAGGAATGCACTTGGCAATATGGATGTCTGGATTGAGGATAACTTGGTGAAAATCGGCATCGGGTCCGTATTTCCTAACCCAGGCTTAAATACTGTGTGTGGTCGTCCTTAGTCGACTGGATACTTCGGCAATGCTATGACCTCGTTCTGTGATTTGACGAACGGCTTCTATTTTAAATTCTTCAGGATATCGTTTGCTACTCATGAGCACCTCTATTCTAGCTATTATCTCTAGCTGAAAGGTGTCTAGAAAATTAGTGGCGATTCAAGTATCGGGAGTGCGTGTATTGTTCTAAGTTATTGATTTTAATGGTGCCCAAGGCCTGAATCGAACTTTAAGTATAAAGTACTGATAATACAATATTTATTAAATAAATCAGTTTGATACCAACGTGTTTACCAGCGCTATATTTGGATTTGTCACTGCTGGGTTTCAGAGAAGAAGCTTATAAATTATTTTCAAGGTATAAAAATTTAATTTTTATAAATTATAAAAAATTAAGAGTGCTTAAAAACTAACCAATTCGATTCCAAGTTTCACGTGGTGGGGGCGCTGAGAGCATGATTCTTTCGTTATTTAGATAGTTAATTTATTGCTTTTTGGGAATCGAACTCTTATGTGTCGCCTTTAGCTAGTTAGCTCTTTCATATAAGCTTTAGCTTGAGAGTATGTTACAAGAATTCGCATAATCTATAGTAAAGCATGCGTGAACAATGCGTAGATTAATCAAAAGAGTACAATATGCTCAAATTTGCTATAATCGATATTAACAAAGGCATTCAATCGCTTCTAGGTGTAAATATGGATCTGGATACTAAGATAAATATCACTCAATACAACTTTGAGATCAATAGATTCTGGAGTTCGCCAGAAGAGCTGCCATTAAAAAATGTAATAGGCGTCATAACCAATAAACCTACACTTAAAGATATTGCACTCATTTGTTCTGAATTCGGAATTAATACGGTTAAAGAAGTATTAAGTATAATGATTCGAAATCATGAATTAGGCACAGCTCAGGTCAAACGCAGTAAACAATATATTAAAGAGTTCGAAAACCAGCATTAATGCTTTCTAAGCCTCTAAAGTCTCTTCTAGACGACATAACATCCTTCAAATTCACCAGCGATATATATTTTGTTGGTGGTACTGCTCTCCAAGTGAATATAAATCACCGAATAAGCTACGACATCGATCTGGCTGTAACTGATTATAAGCTTGATAAAGGAAATATTGATAAGTTAGTAAAGTATCTGGAAAGCAAAGGACGTACTGTAAAAAATATGGTTTCTCAGTCAGATATTGATGATTTTATAAACGATGGTGAAGATATTTATGACTATCAACACGATTATAATGTTGATGACATAAAGCTAACGTTATTTGCATTTGGTTCTAGTGATAAAGAAAGAGAAATTCTTATTAAGGATAAGAGCAAGCCGTTAGGTAATATCAAAATTGCTTCAGTAGATGCATTGTTTAAAATGAAAAGTCTTGTCTTAATCAAGCGTCATAAATCAAGAGATATGTTTGACTTATATCACCTCATTAAAGAAAGAGGTTATAGTGTATGTGATATATTTAAAAATATAAAAGAATACTTGCCTTATTCAAGTATTGAAATTGCAAAAAGAAGGCTGTCATCCAGTGATATGCCCTTTACTGATGAGGGTATTAATCCCGAAGAAGTTGGTATCGAGATCGAAGAAATTGCAGAGTACTTTAAAAAGGAAATCAGTGATTTAGAAAAAAATAAATATTAAGGCGGCTTAACAATTTACTTAAGTGTAAGTAATGCAGCATTAAGCTGGATTAGATGTCTCAGTTGAAAAGGCATCAAATTTTAAAACCATGGAATAGGTATTAGTATGGATCACTCATCACTAAAAACTAATGAATTAAAAGCTTTAAAAACTCTAAGGAGCCGAATTAGCTCTGCAGACATACCATCTTCTAAGCTTGATGAAACTATCAATATCGCTACCTGGAACATTCGTCACTGGGGTCAAAAGAAACGAAAAAAATGTTCATTACATTATATTGCTGAAATTCTAAATCAATTTGATTTGATTTCAGTTGTCGAATTAAAGCGGAATATTTCTGAACTCAAATATGTCTTGGATTTACTTGGGGAGTATTGGTCTGTGGTATTCTCAGATTATATACCTGATGCAGGAGGCAATAAGGAGCGAATAGCCTATATCTATGATACAAGGTCTGTCCAGTTTACTGGAATGGCGGCTGAAACTGATGGGCCCAGGAAAAAGAATAAAGTAACAGGCATATATGAGTCATGTTTTTCGTGGTGGAGAAAACCATATATGGCATCCTTTAAGGCAGGTTCTTTCGATTTTGTTGTTCTTTCAGCTCACTTGCAGTGGGGTACTACTCAAGGGCGTACAAGAGAGCTTGAGGAATTAGCGGAGTGGGCAAAAGAGTATTTAAAAGATGAGTATAGAATCGATAGAGATCTCATTCTGATGGGTGACTTTAATATCACAAGCTTTAAATCAAAGTTATACAAGGCCGTATCTAAACATGGCTTGAAAGCTCCGAAGGCTCTGATTAAATCAAAGCTAGGAAGTAATTTAGCTAAAAATAAACGGTATGATCAGATTTTACATCACCCTCAGCAAACGGGCTCAGTTTTTACTGATAATGGAGGGATTTTAGATTTCTATAAAAATAACCATAAAACCTTATTACCATACAAAGACATATCAAAGACAAAATTTACCTATGAGCTTTCTGATCATCTTCCTCTTTGGGTGCAAATAAATATTGATATTGAAAGTGAACAACTAGATCAGTTACTAGCAAAACGAAAAAAATAAATATTGTTACATATGAAAACATCATACGGAATCAAACACAGTTACTAACTGGCTAATTATTCAGATAATTATTTTAATTTACTTGTCTGAATACCAATAAATATACCAACACATGAGTTTCATGTAATTGTATGCTTACTTTAATCTTTTGCAATTGCTCTAAAAACACAATATTTACCGCTGTGACGTTGTGGCGACGTGCAAATACGAAAAATGGTAATAATTCATAGTCTGTGACGTCGCAGCGACGTGTATGTATCAAATTCACGTTCAATATTTCATCCCAAGTAGTGTATATGCATATCCTTAGTGTTTGTTTATGATTCTATCTACATAGCTACAAAACAGCTGTATTTTAGTTATGTAGATAGAATTTTCGTTCATTTAAAGCAAGCCTTCATCCATTCAATAATATCGTCTTCAAGCCATGCTACAGCTCTATCGCTGATGCTTATTTGAGCAGGGAAATTCCCTTTACTTATTTTTGAATAAATAGTTGAACGGCTCAATCCAGTCAATTTAATTACGTCTTTGAGTTTTAAAAATCTCATTAAATAACTCCTTTTCAATAGTTTCTTTAAAGTATTTGTAAATAACCTGCCTCATACAGGCTAGAAATACAGATATGTTTTTGTTTTATGTATCAGGTAACTAATTAGTGTTCTTGTTTTTATCTACTGTTTTCTATCGGAACGAAATCAATAAAATACAAGAAGGCGATAGAAAACAGGGTAGTGTACGCCCGATTCGATATCTGTTGATTATTCAGATTGAAAATTTAAAACACAAGACGGATTTGTCTCATGTTAAATGGTGGTGACATTTTACTGCTTGTAGTAAGCAATAAAACAATGGCTTGGTATGGTCATGCCACTTAAGAAAGCGGCTAAATAAATATTAAGTGATTGCCTGTGTTTATGTCAATGCCTTTTAAATAAATAATTTTAAAAATATTACGCGTTAATAAAACCACATTTTTGTATCACTAAAAATATCTGTATTGTCTCTTTGTAACATCGTGTGTTTTATTTATTAAATCTATCTAAGGAAATGTAGATAAATATTTCTCAGAAATCTTTCAACAAAATTACCTTAACTCTTTAGAAATATAATGTGATTTTTATAAAAAATCTAAAATTAAAAAAATATTCTAAGTATTTCCATAACTCTTTAGAAATATCTTGATATAAAAGGTGACAGAAGGAGGATAATAAAAAAAATGATGAAATATTTCTAAAGAGTTAAGGAAATAATAGTAATAAATTTCTTAGTGATGAGCCTGTGGTTAATTTTAAAATAGATATCTGGATATAACTTTTGATCCTGCTTTTTTATACGCTCAATTTTTTGTAAACAGTGACGAGTTTTATCATGATTGCCTTTGAGGATCGCAATCAATGCCTGAGATTCAAGTGTATTGCAGTTTTTACGGCATGTGTATATCTGTTCTTCACGGTAAGGCTCAGAGGTTTTAATAGCATATTTAAACAACTTAAGCGTGGTCACATTACTTATATTGATACCTGATTTCGTAAATAAAGCACGAAATCGTTCAATACCAGTGCTGCTACAACTGAATACCCCATCTTCATTGATCGTGTAGTACTGCTGATATTCAGTATCAAAATTCATAAGGTATCTATAGGCAGTTATAGTTTTCACTATTACCAAAAATCCCATAAGTATTTTTTGTGATACTTAAACTGGTGATAAACAGTGTTTAAATATAGACCATATGGTAGAGCGACATATGGTCTAATTCTAAGGTAATAATAATGTATTGCGAATATAGTATAAATATCAATGACGTATTATTCTATATACGAAACCTGCAATGACTAAAGATAAAATAAGAAGTAGTAGATACAACTGATTGTATGTCAGCGTAGGGGTATCAATATATATGATTTTATTTTTTTCGATGAAATATTTATTACTTATTCGGAATAGATCTAGGCTTTTAACTTTTAGTATATGATCTTCATTGTTTTCATATTTTCCATTTTTAATGAATTCGTTAATATTATCAAGGTAGTAGTTAGCAATCGCTGAATTATTCTCATATCCCTGAGCATAACGGAATAGTATTGATTTTTTTGCGCTTTGAAATTCCCCAGGATTTATTTTGCCAGATTTTAATAAATAAATTTCATTTCCAATAATTTTTAGAGCGGTATCAATATTCTCAGTGTCGATATCTGTATGAAGAGATAACGAAGAAAAGTTGTCTAATATATCCAGACTGGTAGACGGCCTATATGCCAACCCTCGATTAACCCTTAATTCATTGTATAAACGAGTTTGTAAATATTGTTCTAAAACAATAAGAGGGTATATATCATTATCAAGCTTCTCTGGCCCTTTAAATAAAATTCCAATATTAGAATTAGAGCTAACAAACGGTGAAAAGTTACCATCAACCTGTACTGGTCCATTCAATTCTTTAACTGTGTAGTTCTTCTTGGAGGCTGCTTTACCAGCTTTAATCTTACTAAGGGTAAGTTGTATATATTCTTTAACAGATTCTGGATTAAATTTACCAACAATAGAGAGTGTCATATTTACAGGAGTATAAAACTCCTCGTAGGCAGTTTTTATATCTTCAAAATATACAGTATCAGCTGAATAGAGGGTCGAGCATCCCAAGCCTAGCGTCTCGAGTAGATGGTAGTCTGCACTTTTGTATACATTTTGTTCAAAAAGGTAGCTGCGAATTTTTCCTGGTTTACCGCCCATTTCTCTGAATAATATCTCTCTAGAGAGCTTAAAGTTTTTTTCAGATAGGATGGTTTTATCAATAATACTATATAGATAATCTAAACCTGTTTTAATATGACCGCTATATATATTGACCTCATATCGTGTTGAGCTCATAAGGGTTGTGGCGTTTGCATAACCGCCATGTGATGTGATCCATTCTTCAAGTTCAATTTCATTTTTGTCATCAGTACCTGTAAATAACATGTGCTCTAAAAAATGCGGGGTTTCACGCTTCTCACATGAAAAATTTGAAGTACCTATACCTATATCCAAATAGATGGCTACAGTTTTATTATTACCTCTTGGTTTAAGTATGATGTTTAGACCATTAGGTAGTTGAAAATTCTCAACTTCGTAAAAACCCTCAGGACTATATTTATTAGTGTTACCGAACGTTAATCCACTAAGAATGAGTAAAATCGATAATAAAATAATTTGTGCAATTTTTAATCTAAGCATGTCGTGCTTTGTAATTTTTATGGTCATTATGTAATCAACTCAGTTAAAAAAATTAGATTTAATGAGTCTGTATTCAAGTCCTATGCCATTTCTTTAAATTCTTCATTTTTTAGAGTTTATTTGCTTTCAATTTAACTACTTCTAGACTATTATTTTTGATGCGTTGTTTACAAAACTGTAACATCTATAATAATGATTAAACAACAGTTACTTAAGCATAAGTCTTTGTATTTAGGGGGGGAAGGAAGTGGTATTATTAAGCTGGATTGGCGCGAATGACTTAAAAGCTTGTCCATTACATGCGGTTCATCATAGTGAAGATGGACCAATTCTGTCCACGCTAAAACAACGCGATTTCGATACAGTCCATCTTTTATACAATTACGGACATAATGAGGTCACTGAATACCTAGAGTGGCTGCAAAAACAGGTAAGCGTTAAGATAATAGCCGAGGAAAAGAAGTTATCCTCACCTACTGATTATGTAGAAATCTATCAAGCAGCAAACGCCAAGCTTGATCAGCTTAATGGTAACGACCTGACAATTTTAATCAGTCCAGGTACACCTGCCATGCAGGCTGTTTGGATATTACTTGGTAAAACTAAATACCCTGCCAAATTTATTCAATCTTCAATTCAGCAGGGCGTTCAAGAAGTAGAGATCCCCTTCGAAATTGCAGCTGAATACCAGCCAGTTAAGACATTAGATAATAAAGTTCAGGATATAATCGCTGGCTATGCTGTACCAACAGCTGAATTTGACTCGATTATTACTAATAATCCTCAAATGCAACAGCTCAAACAAAGGGCGGCTATTCTGGCGCAGCGTGATGTTCCTGTTGTTATTCATGGTGAAACCGGTACAGGTAAAGAACTGTTTGCTAGAGCCATCCATAATACAAGCACGCGAGCAAATAAACCCTTCGTGGTTATAAATTGCGGTGCTATCCCTTCTGAACTTATTGATTCAACATTATTCGGACATATTAAAGGCGCATTTACAGGCGCTATATCAGAGTCAAAAGGATTGTTTGGAGATGCTGATGGAGGTACGTTGTTCCTTGATGAATTTGGTGAGTTGCCCTTATCAGCTCAGGTTCGTTTATTGCGTGTTCTACAGGATGGTAGCTATCAAAGAGTTGGTAGCTCTAAAGAAATAAAAACAGATGTAAGAGTCATATCTGCAACCCACAGGGATCTTGTCAAAGAAATTGCTGAAGGTAAGTTCAGGGAAGATCTCTATTATCGAGTAGCTATTGGTTTATTGCATTTGCCACCGCTCAGATCTCGCGAAGGCGATCTGAGTTATTTAATCGAGTTCTTACTGAATCAAATAAATACTCAGTTTGAAGGTCAGGATGGTTATAAACATAAAAATATTTCTGCATCAGGAAAAAATATTCTGCTTAACCACTCTTGGCCAGGAAATATTCGTGAGTTAAATGCAACCTTGTTAAGGGCATCATTGTTCTCATTTGGAGACACCATTACCGATGCAGATATAATTGAGGCCCTTACATCTCACCCGGATAAAGAAGGCGATATTTTAAATCGAGAGATTAATGAAGTATTTAATATTCAAGAACTTATCGATGAAGTAGAAAAGCATTACATCAAAAAAGCACTAAAGAAAAATAATGGAAATAAGAAAAAAGCCACAGATGATTTAGGCTTGAATAATTACCAGACTCTCACAACAAAAATGAAAAAGTTCGGTTTGGAATAAAACTGGCACACTCCTAGCAATAGGAGTGTTATGGACAGACTATATTATATGCAATCAACAAACTTTGAATTCATACGACCTTATAACGAGGTTTTAGCAAACCTTGGTGGTTTTGCAGAAGCGGTGCTCTATATTGATCCGGGCAGTGCGCTGATTCGTCTGCGTGCATTTTCTGAAGCATTAACTAAAGCTATTCATAAAGAGGAAAGGTTACCTTTTCTTCCTAAAGCAACGTTTTATGACCTGATCAAACATCCGGCATTTGAAGCATCGGTAGATAAGTCATTAATACATAAGATTAACTATATTCGAATTGAAGGCAACGACCCTGCGCATGGTGCCGAAGGCAATCTTCGTACAGCCCATTCAATTCTTGGTATGTCGCACCAGCTCGCCATGTATATGGCTATTCGATACTACGGCGTAAAAAAACAAGATATTCCCGACTACATCAGTATCGAAGATAATCGTGATAGCGTAAAACAACTTCAAAAATCATTAGGTGAATATAAAGAGGCATTAGATACAAAAGCGGGTGAAGTAGACAAGCTAATAGATGAGCTTGATAAAGAACGTCTAAAAGTGAAAGAGACAGTAGCTACAGAGCAGGAGCAAGCTGAGGCTAAAACCAGAAGTCAGCAAACAGCAAACTCACTTCAATGGGATGAAGCTAAAACACGTCAGTTACTGATTGATACTATGTTATTACAGGCAGGGTGGGATCTAAATGATAAGCAACAGGTTACCTTAGAACACCCCATTGAGCATCAACCAACAAACACAGGAACGGGCTTTGCTGATTACGTGTTATGGAGTGACAACGGAAAACCATTGGCAGTTGTCGAAGCTAAACGATCAAGTGTTGAAGGTTTGCAAATAGGTCGTGAGCAAGCACGTATGTATGCTGATGGCCTGGAAAAAATGACAGGGCAGCGACCTGTTATTTTCTACACAAACGGTTATGAAACTTTTCTCTGGGATGATCAGCAATACAATAGCTATCGTCCTGTTTATGGGTTCTACAGCAGAGATAGTCTGGAATACTTAATCTATCAAAGACAATATCGCGAACCAGCCATTGAGCAATTCAATCCCGACCTGAATATTGCTAACCGTTCTTACCAGATAGAGTCAATTAAATCGGTGGCCAGTCGTTTTCAACAGCAGCGTCGCAGATCACTCATTGTACAAGCTACGGGCACAGGTAAAACACGTGTTGCGATTGCAATCTGTGAGCTCTTGTTAAGAACCAGCTGGGCTAAACGAATTCTGTTTTTATGTGATCGACGTGAACTTCGTCGTCAGGCTGATGATGCCTTCAAAGACTTTTTAGGGTCAGAGCCTCGTTGTCTTATCGGAGAAAAAAATAAAATAGATCAGTCTTCACGAATATTTGTTTCAACCTATCAAGGTATGATGAACCGATTTCATCAGCTTGATGTGGGTTTCTTTGATCTGATCATTGCCGATGAATCACACCGTTCTATTTATAATAAATACCGTGATCTGTTTGAGTATTTCGATTCACTGCAAATAGGTTTAACTGCAACACCGGTTAAATTTATCGCTCGTAATACATTTGACTTGTTTGACTGTGAGGACCAGGACCCCACTTTTGAATACAGTCTCGATGATGCCATCAATAACGATCCACCATATCTCGTGCCATTCAGGGTAAAAGATTTCACCACTGAGTTTTTACGTGAAGGTATTCATTACAATGACCTTGATAAAAAACAGCAGCAACAACTGGAAGAAGAACTGGGCGAAGAAAAGGCGCAGAGCACGACAATCAGTGGCAGAGATATTGGCAGGAAAATATTCAGTGAGGATACCGACCGACAGATTCTGCTCAACCTGTTAGAAAATGGCATTAAGGATGAAACGAATTCGCTAGTTGGTAAAACCATCATCTTTGCACAACGACAAGATCATGCCGAGCACCTGGAAAAAGTCTTTAACAAAGAGTTTCCTAATCTGGGCTCAAAAGTCTGCAAAGTAATCCATAACAAAGTCACACGAGCTGATACGTTAATTACCGAATTCAAACAAAAAGACAACGATTTCCGAATAGCAATATCTGTCGATATGTTAGATACCGGCATCGATGTGCCAGAAGTGGTGAATCTTGTTTTTGCTAAGCCAGTCAGATCATGGGTTAAGTTCTGGCAAATGATAGGTCGCGGTACTCGCTTGTGTCCTAATCTACTGGGTCAGGGAAAAGATAAAAAAGAATTCTATATTTTTGATCACTATGGCAACTTCAGTTACTTCGACGAAGAATACACCGAAGTAGAAGAAGGTCAGAGTAAGTCGCTGTTGCAGCATTTATTTGAATCACGTCTTGCGTTGGTAACGTCTGCGCTCAAACACAATAACCGACAGGGTTTTGATACGGCAGTCGAATTAATACGGCATGATCTAAATGATTTGCCAGAAGATAGTATTCTGGTTAGAAAGCGCCTGAGAGATGTGCATAAATTACAACAAACCGATGCACTTAATACGATGGATGCCTCCACTCAGCATCAGTTACTTAACACGATTGCGCCATTAATGGGGAGCCGAACATTACGTGATAAAGATGCCATAGTTTTTGATCGTCTTATAGCGGATCTTGAAGTGTGCTTCCTGGAACAAGCTAGTTGTCAGGAAGATTTACAACAGGAGGTGTTAGCTTCACTAGATAAGCTGGCCATTAATATTCAGGCAGTCAGAAACAAAGATAAAGTTCTCGATAAAGTACGGACTGCTGCATACTGGGATAACCTCACCATTAAAGACCTGGAATGGGCGCGCGCAGAACTTCGAGGCATTATGAAGTACAAACAAAGTGCTGTTAACCCACCAGCCGGTACAGACTCAACAGGTATCAAAGATGATGGAGAGGTTTATCAGGGTGAACGAACCAATGTACTCAGCAGCCAGACGGAAGCGCTGCAGTATCGTCGCCGCCTTAAAGATATTCTCGATAAGATGGTTGATAGAAATCCTGTCCTGCAAAAAATTAGGAAAGACGAGCCAGTCATTCAGGCTGAGCTCGATGGCCTGGCATCAACTATACTCACCGAAAATCCTGGGGTAAATCTGAGTGTGCTGAATGATTTTTATGGTCGTACAGCAGACAATCTCCGCACGACCATTCGTGAATTGGTTGGCATGGAGTCAGGTGCAGTAGAACAGCACTTCACTGACTTTTTGCATCAGCATCCTCAACTCACGCATAAACAGGTACAGTTTATGAACCTGTTAAAGCAATACATCAGTGAGCACGGAAGCATCACGATCGACAAACTATATGAAGCGCCGTTCACTCATGTTTCACATGAAGGTATCGACGGCGTCTTTACCACCAGTGATGTGGATGACCTGCTAGCAGTGCTCAAGCCATTTGTGGCGCAAGAGCCTGCAAATGCATAATAAAAATTATAAAAGCAGAAAAAATGTTATAATTGTTAATCGAGAGAAATCTCTAAGTGATTGTTTTATATGCAATTAAAAGCTGGCACAAAGCTTGTAATAAAGCTTCATAACTAACCAGAATATGGAAACAATCATCATGAATGCAGAATCAATTATTATCATAGTCGTTATTGCTATTATCACCGCAGCACTGGGTTATTTCATCAGCCGGGCAAAGGCGACCAAAGCAATAGAACGTCTCACAGTGCAAACTGAGCAGCAAGGCCAGCAACTGATTGACCTGCAGGAAAAGCTTGATGAGCAAATACAACAGCTTAATGACAAGACAACAAAACTGAATAATGCCGAAAAAGCTCAGGCTTTAGCTGAACAGCAAGAACAAGCATCAGCTGATCTGTCAGATAAGCTACAAGAACAGTGCAATGAACTCAGTACACAAAAAGAAGATCTTCAACAACAACTGTCAACTGCTAAACAGACACTTTCCTCATCACAGGCGAGTCTGGAAGCTGAAAAGCTTACATCAACAGAACGGAATGAAAAACTTGTTCACAATCAGGCACAGTTAGACGAACTACAAGAAAAGAACAATACTCTCAATTCAGAGAATACCGAGCTACGTACCAGTCAGCAGGAAAGGGATGAGAACCACAAGAAACAACTTCAGCAGTTTGAAGAACAGAAAGAAGCGCTTAAAGTTGAGTTTAAAAATCTCGCTAACGAAATCTTTGAAAGCAAAGGTAAAGACTTCTCAGAGAAAAATAAAGAATCATTAGATGCCTTATTAAACCCTTTCAAAACACAAATGAAAGACTTTAAAGATAAGGTTGAAGATATTCACCACAAGGAAACGACGCAGCAGGCTGAAATGAAAGCCGAGCTTAAACAGCTGCAGGAGATGAATAAACAGGTTACAGAGGAAGCACATCAGTTAGCTACTGCGTTAAAAGGCAAGAAAAAAATGCAGGGCAACTGGGGTGAAATGATACTGGAAAATGTGCTGGATCGTTCAGGTCTGGTAAAAGACAAAGACTATAAGCGTGAAGTAAGCATAAGCACTGAAGAAGGCCGCCAGCGTCCAGATGCCATTGTTTATCTGCCACAGGATAAACACCTGATCATCGATGCTAAAGTGTCGTTAAATGCTTACACGCGTTACGTAAACGCAGAAGATCCAGTTGAACGCAAACAAGCACTCAAAGAGCATATCGATGCGATTGCTAATCACATCAACACATTGTCAGATCGTGATTATTACAAACTACCAGGTCTGAACTCGCCGGAAACAGTGTTTATGTTCATCCCAATTGAATCGGCTTTTGCAGAAGCCTTTAATGCAGATGAAACACTGTTTCAGAAAGCTATCGAACAAAAAGTATTGGTTGCTACTCCTACAACATTACTAACCAGTTTAAATATTGTGCGTCATCTGTGGCGACTTGAAGACCAGAACAAGCACACAGCAGAGCTGGCAGACAAAGCCTCAAAGGTTTATGACAAGCTAAGGCTCTTTGTCGATAGCATGGATAATGTCGGCACGGCATTAAATCGTGCAAGAGACTCCTATGACAAAGCTTACAGTCAGTTGCATACAGGTCGTGGCAACCTGATCAAACAGGCCAGCGAATTTAAAAAGTTGGGAGTATCAGTTAAAACAGAAATTTCTCAGTCACTGCTAGAAAAAGCCGAACTGGAGTTAATGCCACAGCAGGAAACAACACCACACAATGTTATCGAGCTAGATAATAACGAGACATCAATTTTAGAAGTAGAGACAGAATAAAATGTTAACAGGTCAAATCAGAAATGACATCGACAAACTCTGGGAAAAATTCTGGACAGGGGGCATCACCAACCCCCTGACCGTTATCGAGCAAATTTCCTACCTCATGTTTGCGCGCATGCTCGACATGCAAGAGTCAGACAGTGAGCGCAAGGCATCACGCACCGGTAAAGAGTTCGAAAATATTTTCCCGTTCGATAAAGAGGGTCAGTTACTACGCTGGAAAAACTTTAAAAACATGGCCGGTAGCGAAATGCGTAAGCATCTGCGTGATAACGTTTTTCCTCACTTTTCATCAATACACATGGGCGAAAGTGACATTGGCGAATTCATGCGCGATGCAGACATGGAAATTAAAAATGAATCCGTGCTCGTTGCCGCAGTAGAAATGGTCGATCAACTGCCGTTAACCGACAGTGATGTAAAAGGTGATATTTATGAATACCTGCTCAGCAAACTCACCACGGCAGGCATTAACGGCCAGTTCCGTACACCAAGGCATATTATTGACTTAATGGTTGCCATGGCCGATGTGCAGCCAGATCAAACAGTGTGCGATCCCGCCTGTGGCACAGCCGGTTTTCTCGCACGCACCATGGAATACCTCAACAAAAAATATTCCAGTGAAGCGGGTACCTTTAACGATGAAGAAGGTAACACGCATTATACCGGTGACTTGTTAGAACCCTACCGTAAGCACGTTAACAACGACATGTTCTGGGGTTTTGATTTCGACAACACCATGCTCCGCGTCTCGGCCATGAACATGCTATTGCATGGGGTTACATCACCCAATATTCATTACCAGGATAGCCTCAATAAAAACATCAAAGAGCATTACCCACAGCACGAAGAAAATGCATTTGATGTGGTGCTGGCCAATCCACCGTTTAAAGGCAGTCTGGATGAAAGCAGTACCAACCCAGAAATTTTAAAAATGGTCAAAACCAAAAAGACCGAACTGTTATTTGTCGCGCATATTTTAAGAGCCCTAAAACTCGGTGGTCGTGCTGCCGTCATCGTGCCCGATGGTGTGCTGTTCGGTTCATCCAAAGCTCACCAACAACTGCGTAAAACATTGGTAGAAGACAACCAGCTCGAAGGCATCGTCAGTTTACCATCGGGTGTCTTTAAACCTTATGCCGGTGTATCAACCGCTATTCTGTTATTTACCAAGGGTGGTGAAACAGAAAACGTCTGGTTCTATGATTTAGAAGCCGATGGCTATTCTTTAGATGACAAACGTACCCAAATAGAAGCAAACGATCTGCCGGATTGTTTGGAACTGTGGCAACAGTATCGTCAAGGGAAAGGTGACTTTACTGATCTGACGCAGAAGGCGTTTACTGTTCCTGTATCAGAAATCAAAGCTAATAAATATGACCTTAGCATTAATCGCTACAAAGAAATCGTCTACGAAGAAGAGCAATACGACCCACCAAAAGACATCCTGAAAAAATTGATGGCGCTGGAAGAAGAGATTCAAAACGATCTTATAGAATTGGGGGGGATGTTGTGAGTTGGCCAATTTATAAAATTGGTGAAATTTGTCATAAAGTTACTGATGGTAGCCATAATCCACCTAAAGGGATTGAGAATAGTAATTATTTAATGCTCAGTTCTAAGAATATTTATAATGATGAGATTACGTTTACTAATCCTAGATTTTTGACGAAAGATGATTTCATAAAAGAGAACAAACGAACAGATGTGTCGCCTGGAGATGTTCTTTTAACAATAGTTGGTACTGTTGGGAGAGTGGCTGTAGTTCCAGAGTGTTCTGAGAAGTTTACGCTTCAAAGAAGTGTAGCTGTACTTAAGCCTGAATCTAAAAAAATAGATTCAAGATATCTAATGTACTCTTTGCAAAGTAAGACGAATATTTTGAATCAGGGTGCAAAAGGTGTGGCACAAAAAGGTATTTATTTAAAAAGTATCAAGGAATTAGATATAGATATTCCTCCACTAAAAGAACAAAAACGCATTGCAGCCATACTCGACAAAGCCGATGCCATACGCCGCAAACGTCAGCAAGCCATAAAACTCGCCGACGAATTCCTAAAATCCGTCTTCCTCGATATGTTTGGTGATCCTGTCATCAATCCGAAAGGGTGGGATGTTGGGGTTTTTAGTGATATATCAATATTAAATCCGAAAGCTGAAAAATATGATGATTCTTTGGAGGTGTCGTTTGTTCCTATGCGAAATGTGTCTGAAGTTTCTGAAAAATTAGATGTCTCTGATATAAGAAGCTATTCAGAAGTTAAAAAAGGGTTTACATCATTTGTTGAAGGTGATGTTTTGTTTGCAAAAATTACTCCCTGTATGGAGAACGGAAAAGCAGCTATAGCAACTGGTTTAAAAAATGGAGTTGGCTTTGGATCTACTGAATTTCATGTGTTTAGGCCTAATGAGAGCTACTACAAGGAGTTCATATACAGCCTGATACATTTGGAAAATTTCAGGCTGATTGCGGCTAATAATTTTAGTGGTGCGGTTGGTCATAAGCGAGTACCTAAGGGCTTTTTAGCTGGGTATAAATTGTATTTACCACCTGTTAGTCTCGTTGAAAAATATTCAAATATTTTTAATGTAGTAAAAAGTAATATTCTGGCAATGGAAAGATCGGTGAATGAGAAAGAAGTAATGTTCAAATCATTAAGCCAAAAAGCCTTTGCAGGTGAGTTATGAATAGCCAAAAGCATTGCTCATATCGCTCGTGATGTGAAGTCTGATTCTGCGATTGAGGCTTATTATAAGTAGTGATTAGTGGTATTAAATCAGATTATATAAAAGTAAGAGTTATTAGGGGATAAAAGGTGTTTTCAAATTCTTCAGCCGGGAAGCCAATAAAAGTATTCGAGAACAATACGCACTTTCTTGTTGAGATACCGGCAAGCCAAAAGGAGCGTGCTAGCAGAATTGCAGGCAGGCGCTGGGATACGAACCTCGTTGCTTGGATTTATCCAAAAACAATTGAGTGTTACGAGGCGCTATATAAAGAGTTTGCTAAAAACTCAGATGAATTTGAAATTAGAAAACCAAAACGTAAGTCAGCACCACAAGCAGTAAAGGCATCTGTTGATAATGAAGCGGATCATGATTTTGAGAATGAATGGAAAGAGATGTCTGAGCAAACATCCAGTATTCATAACTCATTACCAGACGTGTCAGGAAAAATAGATGTGCTGTTAAAAACAGTAAAGAGTCTGGAAGAATCAAGCAATTCAGTTGAGCAGATGATCATTAGCCAACGGCTTGAAGCTGTTTTAGAAGAAGACGCTGAAGCAAATAATAATTCTGATTCAGTTGATGGCAATACAGATCAGCTAGAGTGTCTGTTAAAGAGTATTGCTTACGAATCCACAGGAAATGATGAGTCATTTAATCAGCATATCGATAAGTATCAACCCATTGTTAAACCTGAACGTTTTGTAATGAGAACACATGAGCGTTTACTCAACTCTCTCGCAGAGATGTCGGGAGATCTCAATCCAAGAGAGTCTTCATTTGCAAAGTATGTGCACTATGTAAAGGACAACGAGTTGGTGCCTAATACAAGAGAGAAAAATGTACCAGCTGTATTGTTTATGCTGAATGGACATAGAAATCAAATTGTCCATTCAAGAGAAATGTCAGAATTTGAACTTAAAAATCGTTCAATCAGTTACCTGATGGGTGTGGCGCATATCTGGCGGGAAGTCGCATCAGAACCAGTTGGGGATGAGTGATGTCAAACTTTATCTACCTATATGAGATTTTAGTTGATACCCAGAATCATAGTGCTCAGGGTCTATGGCAGGAGGTTTTCGAAAAACGTCTGGACGAACTTGAATATAATTATGAGCGGGTGAAAAACAGAATTCGTATCTGGAATGAAGCTTCATCACCTAAAAAAACACCAAGAAAGGATGTCGTCTATCGTGATGGTATCGAGGTTTTTAAAGTATCGATGCCAAGGAGTTATGAACACCCTGTTATTGGTTTTAATTTTGCGAGGTTATATTTTTTTGAAGGAGAGAGCTATCCAGCTTATCAATCATCTGCAGAATTATTTAAAGAACATAAAATGCCCGATGTCTTGCGACAATTACCACTATTAGATTTCCTTGATAATTTCATCAGTTGTTTTAATAAAGAGTCGGACCTTATCAGGCTTTTAGATAATATCACTTGGAGTTCGGTTTCTGATAGCGTATTGGTCGAAGGTGTGGCCAGGCAATCTAATGTTAAACAAATGTCTGACTTACAGTACTCAAAAGCTATTCTGGGCATGGTGCGAAATAATAAAGCGGTTAGACCAGCTAATTTTGAATTGGCACTCATTGATGCCTTTGTGGCAGATGAGAATAAAGCCCGTGAAGTGGCTTCTACGACATCAGCTGTTCTCGAAAAAGAGTGGGGATGTAAGCTCAGTAAAAAAAGAATATCCACATCTGAACAATTTGAAGACTGGTTAAATGAACCCCACGAGATGCAGCGAGTCGGTTTTTTCGGGTTAGATGGGAAGAAAGGTATTCGTCCATCTCAAAATGCCATCGAATGGATGGGGGTGATGGAACAAGCAAAAGTTCCCTATGTGTTATTTAGTGCAACAAGAGATGTAAACCCAATTTATACCCGTCATGGGAATGCGATGCATTTACTTGCAAAAGCGGGAGGACAGCATTATCGGACACGACCGGTTTCAATTCCGGATTTTGATGAGCACTGGTTCATAGGTTTAGATCTCGGGATAGGGGCACAGTACAAAGGTAAGTGTGTCGTCGTGACATTAACAGATGCTTCAGGAGCACCTGTCTGTTATTGGCGAGCAATTAAAGATAATGATGAAACACTGACAGAAGAATTACTAAGAGAAGCTGTATCCTGGATTATAAATCAGGCTGAGGAACTTGCGCCCGATAGAAAGATAGTGGTTATAAGAGATGGTTTATGTCCACATCACGAATTAATGAGTACTTATAAAGAACTGTTACCTGCTGGCAGATCATTGTTTATCGAATATACAAAAAAGGGTAATCCAGCAATTATTGAAGAAGGGCGCCAGCCGCAACCAGGTACGATGGCTATACCTGATGGTAGTTCTGAAGCATTCCTTTTCACAGCTCGTTCACCGCAGAATGACATGTTAACCAATACCACAAGGTTTAGGTGTCGTATTAACGATATGAAGTACACATTAGAACAGGTTGGCGAGATGCTGACAGCACTTTGTTTTTCACCAAAGCTCTCATTTCAGCCGTCGAGTATACCTGCTCCCATCTACTGGGCTGATGGAATCGCTTCAGTGAGTAATACTAACTTACAGTTTGCTGGATGGCGTCATTTGCCAAATGTTACGAGAGATTTTAGGATTAGTTAATGATGAATGAAGTTTATAAATTTAATACATCAATGTGTGCATTAGTACGAGATAGCTCTTTTGTAAATGTAAATTTTTTTCTGGGGTAGTTTAATGAGTAAAATGATCGAATCAGATAGAACAACAATAATAAAAATTGCCAGTGAAGCTGGTCTAAATGTTGATCTTAAAGACGATGGTCAGGACATATATAACAAACTGATAACGTTATCGGATACTAAAGAGAACAAGCTCTATATTGATAAGGTTACAGGGGTGTCTAAAAATGGAGAAATTCAGTATTTAAAAATTGCTGTGCATCCTTCAGTTTACAAAAGTGAAATTGAAGATAATAGCATCGGTATAATCCCCGCTATTAATAGAATAACGGGTAAGAATCAGCATAGCCATAGTGGTTACAAGGGCTTTCCAAACACTATTGATAACAATGAGCCTGTTGGTGCAGCATATAAGGTGAAAGACCTTGATGCGCTAAAGGTACTACTTTCTGGCTATGGTAGTCGAATTACCCATACAAGTGAAACTGTAGTTAAGGGCAAGGTTGTGGAATCTGATACTACAAAGGTATTAGTGAATGTATCTGAACTATCGACAGCTGCGCTACCTGATAAAGGCCTGATTATAGATGAGCCGTGGATCTCGAAAATTCTATCAGGAGAGAAAGTTTGGGAAATGCGTTCTACTAACTGCAAAATTCGTGGGGAAATTGGATTGATAAAAAAAGGTAGTGGTACCGTAGTAGCGAAGGCCACACTTGTAGATTCTATTGGGCCATTTAGCAGGCAAGAATTAAAAGAACAGCAAAGTAAGCATGCTATTAATTCATTTGAGATAGATGATGATCGGTGGATGGATAAGTGGAACTATGCCTGGGTGTTAGAGGATGTACAGAAATTAAGTAACCCTGTTAAGTACAAGCATAAATCAGGTGCCGTTATCTGGGTTACATTATAAATATAAAGAAGGAGACTGGGGAAAATGGCAACACAAAAATACGATGTTAATCAGCATTTAATCGAAACTGTATTAAATTGGGTTAAGTCAGGGGAAATAGCAATTCCAGAAATACAGCGCCCATTTGTATGGGATGCTTCAAAGGTTCGTGACCTTATGGATAGTCTTTATCAGGGCTATCCTGTTGGTTACATCATCGCATGGCGTAATCCCAATGTTAAATTAAAAGATGGAACGCTTTCGCAGGGTAAAAAAGTACTAATTGATGGGCAGCAGCGCGTAACCGCCTTAAGGGCCGCTATAGCTGGTGATCAGGTTGTTAATAAGGATTATAAGCAAATCAAAATACGCATCGCTTTTCATCCAATTGATGAGCGATTTGAGGTAACAAATCCGGCAATAGAAAAAGATAAAACTTGGATTCAAGACATATCACCTTTGGTTAATGGTGATATACAGTCACATAAGGTTGCACGAGATTATTTAAAACAAAATTCTGATTGTGATGAGGACTTGATCTATGACCGTCTGGATAACCTTACTGGTATTACAAAAAAACAGATAGGCCTAATCGAGTTGGCGCATGATCTTGATATTGAGACTGTTACTGAGATCTTTATTCGTATCAATTCGAAAGGTGTGGTTCTTAGTCAGGCAGATTTTGCTATGTCGAAAATTGCAGCTAATGAAGACTTTGATGGCAACACTCTTCGTAAAGCAATTGATTACTTCTGTCATCTGGCTATTGCACCAGAATTTTATCCACAAATCGAAGCCAATGATACAGAGTTTAAGAAAACAGATTATTTTTCTGCAATGAAATGGTTAAAGGATGAGAATGATGATCTTTATGATCCTAGTTACTCTGATTTGTTAAGGGTATCTTTTACTTCAAAATTTAACCGGGGAAGATTGTCTGATTTGGTTGGATTGTTGTCAGGTCGAAACTTTGAAACACGTACCTATGAAAAGCATATTGAAGAAAAATCTTATAAAACTCTTAGTGAAGGTGTTAAAGAGTTTATCAATGAAACGCACTTTAAACGATTTTTAATGATTATACGATCAACAGGTTTCGTTGATAAAAGTATGATTCGTTCTCAGAATGCATTGAACTTTTCATACATCCTTTATCTTAAGTTAAAAAGAGAACTTGGCAATGAGCCAATGATAGAAACCTGGGTTCGTCGATGGTTCGTGCTCTCTATATTAACGGGTAGATATTCAAGTTCACCTGAATCTCAGTTTGATCGTGATATTAACTCGATTAATTCGAGGCCTTTTGCAGAGTTTCTAGTTGATATAGAGGCTGCTGAATTATCAGATGCGTTCTGGAGTGCTGGATTAGTTCAGGCACTGAATACCTCATCTGTTAACTCGCCGGTATTTAAGGTGTTTCTTGCCGCACAAGCACGACAAGGTGATCAGGGGTTTTTATCAAAAAATATTTCAGTTCACGATATGCTGATACACCATGGTGATCATCATCATATTTTTCCTAGGAATTATCTCAAGAAGCAGGGATTAAGGAGATCGAAATATAATCAGGTGGCTAACTTTGTATATCTGCAGCAGGAGATTAATATCAAGGTCGGAGATAAGGCTCCAGTTGATTATATATCTGCTGTATTTGATCAGTGTAATACTGGTGAGGCTGTGTATGGTGCAATTACTGAATTGGATGATCTTAAAACCAACTTTTCAAGTAACTGTTTACCATTCGATATTGAAGAATATCGATTTGAGAACTATGAGGATTTTCTTGTGAAACGGCGAACCCTCATGGCTGAAAAAATTAAAAAATACTACCAGTCACTATAATATATAGGCATAAACATGCAATCGACTTTTCAATTATCTAATCTTTTTCCTGACTTTAGCGCTATATTTGACGGCCGCTTTTCGACATCTGCTGGGATAAGTGCTTTTGTTGTTTTAATTCTTATAGTGATGGCTGTAGGTTTTTTTGTTCATTCATTAATGAAATACTATTCTTCTCAGAAACAGATATCCTTTTATACGGATATTATCAGTGGCGTAGCTGAAGAAGATATACAACAGAAACAACGTGAAATAACTCAAAAAGCTAAAGGTAATACTTTGTATAAAGACCTGTGGCTTGAATTTGATGAATCACTGGTTCGTTCTAATGATGGTGAAAAACTATACAATACGCTAGATGCATCGCATTTCTTTAATACACATACATTAGCTAGGGGGTTGACTGAAAATAGATTGTTAGCAGCAGTGCCTGGTTTTTTAACTGCTATTGGTGTAATTGGTACTTTTGCAGGTTTGTTAATGGGGTTGTCAGGATTAAGTGATATGAATTCTGTTGGAACTGATGCAAGTATTGATGACTTAAAGGCTGGTATTTTCAGTATGATCGGTGGTGCTTCAATTGCCTTTATGACCTCTGTTTGGGGTGTTGGTACCAGTGTTATTTTCAATTTTGTTGAGAAATTGCTTGAAAGATCTATCCGTGGAAAGATTACGGGGCTTCAAAACTCGATTGATTATATTTATCCACGGCTTACTGCGGAGTCGATGTTAAAAAATATCGAAGACTTCTCTAAAGAAAGTACGGCTACGCTACAAGGCTTGGCTGAGAAAATTGGTGACAAGATGCAGGAAGCGTTAGTGCAGGCAACGTCAAATATTAGTGAAAGTCTTGAAGAGAGCTTGCATAAGGTGATGAAGCCTGCACTCGAGAGTCTGGTAAATAATGCAAAATCTGGCTCTGAGCAGGCTATGGGGGCATTAGTAGAGAATTTCATGGGTGGCATGTCTAAGGCTGGGCAAGAGCAGTCAGAGCAGTTAAATAACGCAGCGCAAAGTGTTCAGGGGGCTGTTGATGGCTTCTCTTCAACTATTGATAGCTTTGTATCTGATATGAATACACGTGTTGAGACAATGAACTCCAATACAACAGAGTTCGTTTCATCGATGCAATCGTCATTACTATCTAACTTAGAAGCTCAGAAGAGTGCAAATCAGGAAAGTAATGATATGTTTGTTGAGAATATTCAGCAGGCACAATCCATCAATAAGTCATTTGTGGAGAAAATTGATTCAGTGATGAATCGTCATAATGAAAGTCAAGCCAACAATATTAGTGGGTTTAAATCACTACTAGAAGAGTTTGATAGATTATCTGAAGCTAATAGGCAATCAAGTAGCTCTCTCCAGCGTGCTGCAGAAAATATGCATGTATCTTCAAACAGTCTGGAATCTTTATCCAAAGCAATTTCTGAATCTGTAATAGAGTTGAGTCAGAATCTTGATGAGGCTACAAATAAAGTTGGTGAGATAACTATCAAGTCAGATCAGATTGCATCTAATCTTTTAGAGGCAAATAGTCAGTTTGCCAGTATTACAGAACAATTATCGGTGACAACAGAAAGATTAACTGATATATCAGGTCGTGTAGATAATGGTCTTACTGCAGTTAATCAGCATTTTGACTCTCTGATGGGTAAGCTGACTGATCATACAGACAAACTTTCTGAACATGTTAATAGCCTGTTACAGGTCTTTGCTGAAAATACGAATGCTCAGATATCTGAGCGCATGAAGGTTTGGAATCAGCATACCTCAGAATATGTATCTCAAATGACGAATGCAGTAAATGCTATTAGTGATGTTGTTGATGAGATTGAGACAAAAGTGGGTAGCGCTGTATGAGAATGATAAGTCAGCGTAATTCAAATTATACCGACGAAGAGAACCCGTATTGGGTGTCGTTTTCAGATATTATGGCGGCTTTGTTAGTAATATTTATTCTTGCGGC
>Ga0316207_10001756_pt1 | contig 24941 bp, 18 predicted proteins | sample 6weekpyrite_MG_FD_204943 | JGI IMG/M metagenome (GOLD analysis project Ga0316207, IMG submission 204943) | Microbial mat bacterial communities from mineral coupon in-situ incubated in ocean water Damariscotta River, Maine, United States -... | ecosystem: Environmental > Aquatic > Marine >... | reverse complement strand
GGCAACAACGGTGATGGTGCTGTTTCTGATTCCGGTGCTATATATGATCTTTGAAGATTGGGGTTGGGCTCGCAAACACGAGGAAGACGAACTTGCTTTGAGCTAGATTAGGTCAATTGCAGTTTGTCTATAAAAGGCTGCATTGTGCATTCATCCAGCTCATTTAACTGATCGCATAATGTTAGTAGTGCATAATATTGGTAGTCGTAACCTGATCTGACAGGCGCTGCCCAATCTACGAGAATTCTAATCGTCTCAAGTCGGCCAACACCGGGCACTCTCCTATCGTTATCAATCAATGGGACGATCCTGATAGCAGCCATTAATTGTTAACACATGAAAAAAACGAGCCCAGTGAAAGCACCCATTCGCATTCCATTGTCGTTAAGGAACGGTCGTTAGCAGTAGTCACTCATGAGAAAACAAAGAAATCTAACCCTGCTTCTCAAGAACACTATAATGGGGCTATTATAAAATTAAAAAAATATATTATTGAGCACCATAAACCATGGCATCAACAATCTGCGCTCCAGAAGTATAGATAGAAGTATCCACAATCAAACTGCCATTTGAAACTATGGCACTTGAATAGATAATATTGCCATTCTGTTTATATTCTATGGTGGAACCTATGCGTTCAACCCGTAGCACATCACCACTCTGGTACACTCCATATGTGCCTGCTAACACCCCATTCTCATAAATTAAAATAGCGGCATCATTACGGGCATAAATAGCATAAGCAATGCTGTCCCACGAGGCATTAGCATTGGTATTAGACAACCCAATCATTCGATGGGTGTTAGTTGCAATGGCCGTGAATTCCACTGCTCCATCGCCAGGAATAGTTTGTTGCGATGCCGCGCCTGAATTACCCCAACCGCTTGCTGTTGCAGTCAAGGTGTTACCCGACGCTGTCGCACCCACCAAATCAGTCCACGTAATGGCCAACACACCTGCCTGCTGCGTTGGATCACTGCCCTGCTGATATTCAGTCAAATTATCAATGCCATCACCATCCAGATCCTGTGTAGCATCGACAGCATCAAGCGGGTTCAAGCTATACCGCACCTCCCAGCCATCACTCATGCCATCAGCATCACTATCCCAGTTGCTTGGGTCAGTGTTGTTTTGATATTCATCTAGATTAGTCAGGCCATCAGAATCACCATTCAATGTGGCATCCGCAGAATCATTAGGATTCAAGCCATTGGCCGCTTCCCAATAATCCCCCATGAGGTCACCATCGGAATCCTGCAGCGATCCATAAACCATGGCATCAACAATCTGCGCTCCAGATGTGTATATCGAACTATCGGCAATCAGATTACCAGTTGATGGAACTGAGCTTGTGTAAATGATGGTCTCATTCTGCTTATACACAATCATAGTGCCTACCCGCTCAACCCGCAGAACATCACCATACTGGTATGCACCATACGAACCAGATAACACACCATTCTCGTAGATCAGAATAGTGGCATCATTACGGGCATAAATCGCATAAGCAATGCTATCCCACGAGGCGTTAGCATTGACATTAGATAACCCAAACATCCGGTGGGTGTTAGTTGCAATGACTATAAATTCTACCGCCCCATCATCTGGAATGACCTGCTCAGATGCAGCCCCTGCACTCCAGCCTGATCCACCATTTCTAGTCAAACTGTTCCCATTGGCGGTTACACCCACCAAATCAGTCCAGGTAATCGCCATCACACCTGCCAGCTGCGTTGGGTCACTCCCTTGCTGGTATTCATCCAGATTGGTTAAGCCATCACTATCAAGATCAAGCACAGCATCACTGGCATCAAGAGGATTTAAGTTGTACTGAACCTCCCAACTATCTAGCATGCCATCGTTATCATCATCGAGATCCGTGTTATTACCAATTCCATCACCGTCAAAATCAAGCCACTCAGCAACGTCCATTGGAAAAGCATCAACAGGATCTAAATAACCATCACCATCGCCGTCTTGAGACCTTGGGTTTGCACCCACAATAAATTCATCAAGGTTACTCAAACTATCGCCATCACTATCAATAGAGGCATCAGCTGCGTCAGTGGCATCGAGACCGTTGGCATACTCCCAACCATCACTCATGCCATCGCCATCGGTATCGCCATTGAGGTCGGTGACGATAAGGCCGTTGATGAGTTTGTCGGCAGGGGCTAATAAGGCTTGGTCGTAGTGAAAAGTGAGATTGGTAAGGGTCAGCGTTTTACTATTGCTGTTTGCATCTGCGGCAACGGTGAAAGGAATCTCTACCACAGTGCCTGTGTCTATAGCGGTATTCTCAACCGGTGGCGTGATGACGATACGCAGTGTGTCTGCCGTGATCTGTGATGACGACACACCATGCCCGGTGGAAGTTAATACAGTCCCCGCCAAGGGTGTGCCGGCGGTGAGTTGAGAGGCATCATATTGAATATCAAACAGCGCACTGGCAACGGTGTTGTTGTTTTTCAAGGTCACTGGAATGGTAATCGTTTGCCCAGCTAGGGCTTGGCCTACACCAAGGCTAAGGCTAGGTGACGCATTGGCACTGCTGGCGGCAAAACACCAAAGACCAGTCAATACCGGCAGCCACAGCTTAGTCATCTTGCTCTGCTTAACATTCATGCTCTTCATCTCTTCACTTCGACCCCACCCGGTTATGGGTGTTTTATTTAATTTTTCTTTTTCCCGGATAAGCTTTCATTTATGCCCTATGGGCAATTCATCCAGGCCACTTCACTCACACACTGGTCGCCCTCTGTCGCGACTCTCGATACGTTCGCCAATTCTTTCTTCAATCTCGTCAGTAAAACGGGCATTGCCAGTCAACTTGTTTCGCTGCAAAGCCGTGCGGATCAATCTCATTTCGCCATTCGTAATGCTCTGCTGCATATATTCTTTATATTTGCCACGACGCTGTTTGCATTCATCCGCCAAAGCCAAAAAGCTCGTGTCATAATCGAGCTGTGTCTTATCCACCAGCCCCATACGCTCACGATAACTCGACCAACGATACTGTCGCGGCCCAACCACCATCCCGGCCCTGACCGGGTTCATCTCCACATAACGAATACACGACAACATGTACTCATCACGCTGAATCGGACTGGCCTTAAACCGACCATCCCACAACGACCCGGTGCGGCGTTCCAACTTATTCACCAAGGCCGACTGCCGTCCAGCCAATCGTTTCATCAACTGAGAAACCGTGCTCACATCCTTGCCTGGCTCAATCACCAGATGCACATGATTAGTCATCAAACACCAGGCGTATAACTTAAGCCCCAGTTTCTCTTTCCATTCAATCAAGTTCTCAACACAAACTGATAATCCTCATCAGTCACAAACACCGCCTTGCGGTTATGACCGCGCTGCACAATATGGTGCGGACACTGAGGCACTATCAGCCTCGCCTTCCTTGGCATGCTCAACCCCCATTGACCAGCCTTACAGGGGACGGATCTTTTTTAAAACACCGCCCCGAATCCAATCCCAACAACTAAAGAAAATAGATCTGCCCCCTTTTATTTTGGATTATTATTGATATAGAGATCAAAAATGTCACGTAACTCCTCACAACGTTCCAAGTCTTCTTCAAATTTTTTCTTAATGACTTCCTGACATAATTCTCCAGGTCGAACAAAATCCATATACTTTGCGGATGAACAAATAGAGCAATACAACGCCCAATCCATGAACCTAAGAAGGTCATCACCTTCTTCAAATACCTTACCCTCTATTTCATCATGTAGAGTTACGAGCTCGGGAAACCTTACCCCGTTTGTACCGGAGTAAATTCTCTCTGATACACACATTTTTTCAGGCCAATAGCTCAAAGCGGAGGCTAAAATTTTATCAAATTCGAGATTACTAATTGTCATCGAACACTCCCATCTGGCCTTACAGATTCCCTGTTCTTTCCGTTTTTACGGTCTTTTTTGTTTGGCCACCTTTTCCACTTACTTCCAGCATGGGGCCTTCCAGATCTCTCTTTACTCCAAATTGAACCATCATCGTTATTTATTAAGTCACCAGGTTTCTCACCCGGTCTATAATTATCACGCTTGTCATCAGGTGTTTCACCCTCATAGGGTTTTTCCTCATCAAAATATGGTTTTGTATCTAATGTATCCAGTAGGTCACGAGTTTCATTAATACTTTCGACCGCCTGACCAGCAGTTAGGCACGTTAATCCTATGGCAATTGCACATGGAAGGGGGCCACCAAAACAGGCTGCGGCTTGAGCTAGCTCACCTGTTGGGTCTGCCCAATACAGGGGATTCCCTCCAACATACCCATACGTATTCAACCCCCCATTCAACCCAATCGGATCACTCTGCACATACCGCCCAGTCCCCGGATCATAATCCCGAAAGTAATTGTAAACTGGTCGACCATGCGAAGCTTATTCAGCTGCGGCCGAGTTTTATCAGGCAATCAATATGTTAAAGAGCTAATCCCAAGTATTTTTCTTGGTCTTTCCATAAAACGTCTAGATGCGTTTTATGGATTAACAACGAGCTTTCTGGCAACGACACACTTCAATCACTACTAGGCCGCTAATCACAGCATTAATTCACGAAGCAGGAAAAGGCTATATTTTATTGATTTTATATGTATTTTTTTGAGGACATCTCGGATAACACACCTTTTAAAGCTTTAACCGAGAATAGTAATGCAGGATTGCCCCCAACCATGCCAGTTTCTGATTTTTATTAATAGGAAAACAATACCATTATTTGTGTGGAGTTTAAACACTATCGTTGGTGCCTACACCCAGAAAGTAGGACGGTGTTATTTAAATAACTGTTCGTTATTGCTTCTAGCTTGAAGGCCAATCTTCCGGTACAAGTTTTAGACCGCCTCTCCATCTCTCACAGATAGCTTCCTGATACCAAGGCTCATTAATATCAGCATGCTCAGTAATTATCACCTGTAGTCCTGGAGACACTTCTTTTACTGCATCAAAGACCATCTCAAACATTCTGCGCAATTCTTGTCGGTCATCATCTTTTAGATCATTCACTGATCTATCATCCACAGGCTCAGGTGGAAAATAAACCTGGGAGGGCTGATCAAGAAACAAAAAACCAGGAACTGGCCTGTCATGCTGAACAAACCACTTATGAAGTGCCAAGTGTCCGATTAAGTGATATCCAACCCAGTTTTCACCACTCCCCATACGCTCCATTGGTATCGGACCCTCGCTCGTATCAGCCACAATGGTAAGCTTTTTCAAATTAAACCGAAGGGGGTATGCCGAATGCTCCAATCTAAGATTTTTTGCCCAACCAGACATTTCCAAGCTGAGAATAGAAACAATTGAATCAAGCTTATCTTGAGTAATTTCATTGGAAAGTTGATCAACCAGCAAATCTATTTCTTCTGCCAGCTTACCTGCCTGCACATCAAGATATTGAGAATCAGGAAGTTCAGGAAGGCTCTCCAAATAGAGACTAATTCGACCAAGAACATGTGCCTTTTTTGATTCCTCTTCTTTTAACTGCTTTAGCCGCTCATCCACTTCACGAATGGAAAACATGTCTTCACGATTCTGGCGTAGCCTTCCTTGGATTTGAGATAGGTTGTCTTTTAATACGGCAATTGCCTTTTCAACATGTGGCGTATTTCGAGAAACCCTGTCTAATTGTTCATCAACTTGATACAGCGACTCCAAAAGATCTTTTTTCTCAGGAATAAATTTGTCTTCACTCAATTCATTTGAACATAACGGGCACACGTGATCACGTTCTTCCTCAAACATCTGAATACTTATTAATCTGGCACGTTGTTCTTTTGCCTCTACAGAAAACCCTGTCTCTGCCTTTTCTAGTCCATGTACAGCTGAGATCTGATTCTGTATATTTCGTTGCTCACTTAGTAATTGTGATCTCTGTTCCGAGAGTCTGTTATATTCACCAGACTTTTCGATTGTTTCTTCCACTGTTGCCAAAGGAGTTGAAGCTACAACCTTCAAGGCTTCAACGATCTCTTCCCAATCCTCTGATGGATCAATAGCTGTTAAACCAACATCCCTAGCTTGCGCAAGTAAACCACTCGCTTTACTAATACCTTCCCCTCGAAGTGACTTCATCTCACTGAGCTGACGCTGGACTTGGCGAAGCTGTTTCCTTTTTAATCGGAGCTCCTCTTGCTTTTTCACAAAATCATCTTCAACTGCACCAAGAAAGTACGGAAGGGTGTCTTTTAAAGCTTGAGCTTTCCAGTGATCATCCGTTTTATGGAATAACTGTGCTCTTCGAATTATTTCATCTTGCGGTTGAAAGCAAAACATCAGTCCGTGTCGGATATTTGCTGAAAGAGGATCTCTAGTTTGCCCAGTTGGTGGCACATGAATATTCTCTTGAATACCAGCCCATCCTGTTAACATTGACACCAATCCTTTTGAATTGGTGGTTTGATGAATAACATCAGAGTCTGGAATTTCGATTTCTTCTCCAACTTCAATATAGCAACTCTCAGAGGCATCAGAACTACGCGTCGGGCATTTTCTAGCAACAAAAGCGTGGCCATTATTAAGTTTCAAGCGTACCCCAAACCACGAGACAGAACTTCGAATAATTCCATCGGGCACATAGCACTTACCACTCCCAAGGCAATAATCCACAATACCAATAAGTGCGGATTTTCCTGTCTTTGATGCCCCGGTGATGATATTTGTTTTTCCTATTTCAAATGGAAGAATACGCTTACGACCATCATGAGAGTAGAGAACAATATCTCGAATTTGAATGCTCATGGACGAACACCTAATATAGTAAAAACGGTTTCAGGTGTGCCAGTGTGAGCAAACCATCTTCCTAGAAACTCTGCCTTTTTCATACAACTCCTAACTTCATCTGAAGTCTGCTTTAATGTTCGTCTAATATCACGACTAACATCATCATTAATCAGCAAGGCACTGCTATTGACTTTAAACAGATCAGATGTCCCGCCAAACATAACAGCCTCTTTTGTATATGAATTAAGAGACTTTGCACGTTGAGGCAAATTAACTATAACAAGTGGCTCTGATTCAACCCATATAGGCATCGATGTATTTAACCTGGGCGGCAGCGACTCTCTTGTTTTCCGATGCAACACGATAGGCAAAACAAGAAAGGATTCTAAAAAGGAAAGTGACACTCTTGGAGCGACAGCCTCAGTGACAGCCCCTTTTGCAGCATGCCATAGAACCAAAGAACAAAATGCTGGATTAAGAAGATGACGCTCTTCATATGTACGAGATCGCCAAGGCTTCATTGAGTAACTCCAACCAGTGTATGAGCCAAGCGCTCTCTAAATTCCGGGTGCCAACCTATTTTCATGTCATTAGCCAGGATATGCAAAGAGCCCCTTGTTATAAATGGATCTGACACTCCGGGCTTAATTCGCGTACTGATGACTCCAGTTTCAGCCCACTTTAGGACACTCCTAGCCGCTTCTTGTTTTTCTGGCTCGCTAGCATCTTGATTCAGTTCATCCTCTGTTTCAGCAAAAATAAGCTCCCATTCTTCTGTCAATTCCTTCTCATAGTTAGAAAGATCCCCAATAAAAAGAAGCTCTTCACGCTGCCACCGAGACCGTTGTTCAAAAGCTCTATAATAGTCACGTATTGCAGCGGCGATTCGTTTTGAGTTAGCTGTAGCTAATTCGACTTGTTGAACAAATGGAAGTCCTGCATGAGCCTCAGCAGTGTCTGCGTCAAGCTCATAATGCTTTAGGTCATCAGAAATTGGTAGGTAGTCTTGTTTGAAACTTTCACGCAAATCTGCCATTTGCGCTTCCAGCTCTTCCGATAGAATTCGGTTACCACTATCAATAGTCTTAAGTTGTTTAATTGTCCTGCCAAACCACCAGCCCTCAAGGTAGTTTAAGAATGTTTCATGGTGATCTCGATCAACCGCATGAAACAGCTCATCGACCAACAAATCACTTAAATCTTCTATATCAGGGGAATTATCAAGAACAAAAATACGTTCAATAAACGTCTTACGTTCTTCAGGTGTCTTACTTAAAAATATTTTATAAGCAGCTAAATTTGCAGCATTACTAGAAGTTTGAGCTGTAGTTTCAAGAAGTGTAAGTGCTGCATCTGTATCACGCGAATCTTTTTTTAGATACCTAGCAATAGTTCCTGGGGCTGCATTTTCTGTGGTAATAAGATAAAGATCAGTATTATTTGTAATTTCCCCAGAATCCAATTCTGTCAACCATATCCGAATGGTTTTCCAGATATCAGGCGAGGCATCGGTAAGATTGGCTCCCTTATTCTTATGAAGCTTTGTTTGAAGGAGTTCTACTGGTGTTCCTTGAGCTTCAAATGCCACATCATCAAGCGTTTCGATAGATGTTTCAAAAGCCGGAAACTCTTTAAGCCTGCGAAGACTCCACAGTAATGCACACCTTATCTGGTACAGATAGCCGAGAGCTGGATCTGCGGCAGAAAACTGATCGCTTTTATTAGACATGCCCCCACGCCTTCAATGAATAAATAATTCTGCGTTATCTTTTATTAGATGTATTATTTTACAATTCGATACTACCAATGTGGATATAAAATTCCAAGCTTATCTGGACACTTTAGCCGTTAGAATTTCATCTTTTCGTATTTAGAGATTGATTAATAAGGTCTGCGTCTTCCTATGCAATCAACTCGCGAAGATTACCCTGCCAGCCAGGATCAATATTATTGGATTCCTTCACTGCATTAACCTGCATATTGGCCTGCGCTATTTCTAACAGCGTATCTTCAATTTGATACGTCTTTCTATCTCTCAGCCATGCTAGCACTTGGAAAAGATGCCAGATCGAAGACTTCCCTTCATGAACCGGAGTAGGAAATTCTGCTCCACTGGCAACCATCAGCTTTCTCATATTTTGACGCGAGAACCCCAGAATCTCCGCCACATCAGTCAGCCCGACAAAGTCCGGCGTTGCCTCAATGAGTTTGGCATCAGGAATAACGCGTTTCACATCAGTGATTGCACTAGAGATGGCTTCAAATGCAGAGTTAGCCTCACGGGTAAAACCCAGTGCAATACGACCGTTCTGACCAATACCTATGATGGCATCATCACACCCTTCAGCGCCTAGCTGCTCGATATAGGCTTCAGGATCAATAGATGCATCTTGAAGGCTGAACTTCAATGCAAATTCATATTCTTTCATACTTCAGTCCTCCTCTTCATAGGTCTCTCTAGCACCATGGACAGTGCAATTATCTACAACTCGGCGGATCTGCTTAGCATGGTTACCCGCGTTTTTTGGGGTACTCCAGATACTCGCGATACAGAACTCGCCACAGCGACACTCCTTGTCGTTATTGGGACAGTACATTTTGCCCCAGGCATGTGATCCGCCCACATCTATCCGCCAGCCATGCTCCTCGGCGTACCGTAATGCTTCTTCAACTTCCTTTTTTGAATGCTTTTTTCTCGACATATAGATGACGTCACGTTAATTAATAATAGGCATCACAACAACGGTTGTCAAGTGACAACCAAATTAAAAATCAATCTTTTGGAAGCTTGGATGATTTATCATATTTATCAAAAGGTTAAGCTGTACTAGAAATATCATTTATTCACCCGAGATACACCCTGCTTTCCAAGTATTTTCTAATTTTCATCGTGCCATTACTGGCGGCATATTCAATCGGCGTCATGTTATCAAATGCTCGGTTCTGACTAACCAGCCACTTTTGTACATTATGTTTCTGGCCCGGAAATAGCACCGACAGCATTAACTCAGTCACAAGGATATCCTCAATACACTCAATCGTTTTCCTGCGTCGAGGTATACCGCCTTTTATATACCTGGTAAGCGTTGAAGGGCTCACTCTCAGCAACGCTACCTGTGTACTCCGTGCTACTTGCCATTTATCAAATATCTTAAATAGAAGTTTCATGGCAGCTGAAACAGGAAGACAAACAATACCAGCATCTGGTGCAACGTTATAACCGATCATATGTAAATGTGAGGAATCCCCCAGTTGCACAATAGGCTCACGCTTTCTTTTATTTCTTATTCTATTAGACATATTAGCTCACTCATCGCCATTGACTGGCCGGAGAAGTCTTGCTGGATGTGTTGCTGCATGTACTTGCTTGAGCTTCTTGATAGTGACCTGGGTATAGATCTCCGTGGATGATAAGTTCACGTGCCCCAGAATCATCTGGATATAGCGAATGTCCGCGCCATTCTCCAACATATGTGTTGCCATGGCATGCCGAAACAGGTGGCATGATCCCTTCTTGTCGATACCCACTGCCTCTTTGTATTTTGTGACCAGATCTGAGATACGATTCCTGATGAATGGCTCGCCATACTCCGTCAGAAATAGATGGGCTGAGTCCACTTCCGTGACGAGATTTGAACGCACCTCGCTCAAATATTTTCTGAGCCAAGCACAAGCTCTGTCACCAATAGGCACAACCCGATCTTTCTGCCACTTACCTTCAAAGATAGTCAAAGTCCCTCGGTTAAAATCGAGGTCCTGAAGTTTTAGATTCACCAGCTCCATCCTGCGAATGCCGGTTGAGTAAAACGTTTCCATAATGGCTCGGTCACGGATACCAAGGCCCCCATAGACCTGAGTATGGTTCAGCATGTCGTTAATCTCCTCTTCCGAGAGGATGTCCTTGGGCAAACGCTTAGGTATCCGTGGTAGCTCAAAGTCCGCTGCGGGGTTGTAGAGAATGTGATTTTCCTTGCTCAGCCATTTGAAGAAGGCCTTGATGGGCGCTAGATGACTGTGCTGGGTACTGAAGGAGAGTGGATCGCCATTGGGCTTGCGGTAGTGGTACAGATAACGGCGGTATCGCTCAAGAATGGGTTTGGTAATGTCTTGTGGATTAGCCAGGCCACGTTCATCACACCAGACAATAAAACGGCGTATGCAATTATTCCGAGTTTTATTAGTTTCCTTGCTGTAATTCAATGAAGCCGACCATTCCAGAAATCGGTTTAGAAAGGGTGTAATGCCGTTATGGTCGATGTTAGTGACTTGATTGCTCATAGCCGCCCTCCTGATAGTTTTTCTTAGAATGCATAGCTACGTTACGATCCAGGGCATCTTTTAGTTCCTGATGCGTTCCTGCAGGGTGACTGGTACTAAACGCTCCGAACTGTTTGCTATCGCTAGAGATAACCGGCTCATCTTGTCTTTGACTTACTGACACCACTCCGCCGACTTGGGCCTGATCTGAGACCGACAGGTCGTTAGTTACCCCTGATCGCTTTGCTTCACACTCATGCTGGCGCAGTGCTTCGACGTCGATTAACCCCATCAGGAATGAACTTCCATCTTGGCCTTCGCTGTTGTACAACAGTTCGTAGACAATCTGCTTGCCACGCCCACCGCGATGAATCAGTAGATACTCCATCACCTCCAAGCGTTGCAGATGGACCTTGAGCTGGGTATCCCCCCAGCCGGTGTAGTGACGTACGTCACGTCGTGTGAACAGATAATCGCTTCGGCTAACCTGTAGCTCATCACAGTGTCCTGCAACCATCTCACTAATGAGCCTGAGCAAGCGCCAGGTTTGTGGTGGCATATCGTCCAGTGAACGCCCTAAGATCTCATGGACAACCTGGTTGGCCAGCTCAATGTCATCCAGGGTAACTTCCACATAGAATAGTGGTTTGCCACCGCAGTAGGTGGATTTAATCTCACGCTGGTGCTGATGCAGCAGTGCAATGCTACGGATCAAAGCCAGGTACTTGGTGTGATCCCGCCGGGTGCGGGTCTTATCATCTAGAAAGGTCAGCTTTGGTGCATAAGGATTTACGACCTTAAGCGGCTTGATCAACCGCTGGGCATTTTGGTGGACACGGATGATTTCATCCCGCGACTGGCTGGCCAGCATACCCTCCAGTGTCTCTTCGTAACGCTGCCAGGCATGAATAGCGTGGGTTTGGGTTCGGTCTTCATTAACACTCAGCACCAAACAACGGTTGAGCAGTTCTTCATCAATATCGATTGCCGTGGTGGTACTGAAGATCATGACTGGGCCTTTGACACGATATTCATGGGTCACATGTCGCCCGGTGTTTGGGTCCTTGCCAGTCGACGCTATTGTCAGCTGACCTTCACTCTGAAGAAGCTTCAGGGCATAGGAAGCTTTGCTGGCCCCTTCCTCCTCGCTGATTGCCAGTATCTTATGACTTAGATTGATATCCCCCATATAAAACAGTGACTGGCCAGTCATAGCAGAATACTGGATGCGTTCTTCTTCAGGAATAAAAGACAGCACCGCGTCCATTAAGGCACTCTTACCTGCAGCACTCGAGCTTTGAACCATCACCGCCAGGGGTTTATCCAACTTCCGTGACAGCGTCGCCAGGTAACCAACAAGTTTATTGGTCTTTTCACCCACCACACCACACTTTTGGTAATCATCCAAAATTCTCTGTACCAAATTGGATGACTGCAGCAAAGACATAGCCTCTTGTTGCTCCTTATCATTCAGAGAGACTTCTTCCAGCTTAGGCGTGATGGCTTGCTGGATAGCCTGATCTTGGAGCACTTCAAGTTTAAGGAGTATTTTGGCCAGGTCCTTTTTCAAGACCTCTTCCGACACTGCTAGCTCAATGGCGGCCAGTTTAATAAACGCGGCTCTGGGCTTTGAGGCGTAGAGGTCGAATGTGTCGACATGCAGGCGCTCATCAATGGCGAGCAGGATATTAACCTTGAGCTGGTCATAGCAGAGATTCTTTTCTAAACCTCGGATACGATAACGCCGGTCGCCTAGACAGATAACAATCTCGTTATCTCTGGCCTCTACCTCGATTTCATCAGGCAATGGAGGAATAACTGATGCGGGAATAGGTCTTTCGTTAACGTCCTCAATTTCAGAAGTTGAAACAACAACATCATTAACGACAACCTGAGTTTCAGGCATGGTAGGTATTGATTGAGCCGCCTCAGATCCAGGAACAGAACTCAAACTAACTGGTTCATTATCAGCCGCTTCGAAGTCTTCCTGGTCTTGAAGTTCAATCTCTACCTCTCGATCCAAAGGTGATTTTCCCTTACCAAGCCATGTAGATTTGCGAATCATATCCCCCAGAGACTTGCTGGGCGACTTGGACTGGACGGCACAGTCATTTGCATCCATTTCCCGTGGGAACTCGATACGATAGGCATCAATACCTAACGAGGTTAACCTATCAGCCAAACTAAGCGCAGCTGCATTGCCCGCTTGGGTTGCACCATAGGCAATCAATACGCGTTTTACAGCATATTGTTCAAGTGCAGTGAGTAGCTCATCAGCAGAATTGTTCAGCCCATAGATACAGGTCACATTTCGATAACCTGCACACCAGAAGGTCAGTGCGTCGATCACTGACTGGCATAAGATAAGTTCATCAGAGATCTGTGCTGCCCCAAGATTGAAGATCCCTCGCTTCTCACCAGGCAAGAAAGTATGAAGTGGTGTTCCAGGTCGTAATCGGTCACCAGTCTTGCGCCCATAGACCTGGTGTATTTCTCCGTTATTAGTAATGGGAACAACAAGCGAGCCTCGGAACACCTCATGTCCAGAGCCTTTTAAAATACCAAGCCTCTGGAGGCGACCACGCATGGCAGCCCCTTCTTTACGATTCCTCTCTGGTAGACGGTAACCGAGGGACCTATTACAAAAGCCAAGTCTGAACTGGTCAATAGCGTCAGGGTGGTCAATCCGCCGTTTCTTTAGATAGGCCAGAGCATCTGGGGATTGCTTGAGAGTCTGGTGATAGAAGGTGACGACCTGTTCCAGGATCTTTCTATCATCATCACTCGGGACAAATGGGGCATCTAGCTTTCGAACACTGCTTCGTACGGTTGGGCTGTCCGATGCCTGTTTTGTCAGTGGCATGTCATTACGTAACAATTCGACGGCATGTGGATGTGATATGCCTTCGATTTTCATCACCCACTCGATGACTGAGCCACCCGTCTGGCATTGACCATCACACTGCCAATGGTTGGTAATAGGGTCAACCAGGAGGGACTGTGAAGAGTCTTCATGGAAAGGACAATTTCCAATCCACACCTTGCCTTCTCTCACCAGATCAACGCCTGCTGACTCGACCAATCTGAGCAGTGAAATATCAGAACTTAGTCGCTCCTCGATATTTTCTGATTGATTAGCCATGACTCACTCCGGTTTCTGGTTTTTCCGCAGGGATTCACCACGCAGCTCGATTCGGTGAGCACGGTGAACCAGGCGGTCAAGAATGGCATCTGCAACAGTCGGCTCGCCGATGTACTCATGCCATTGTTCAATAGGATGCTGGGAAGTAATCAGTATCGAACCATTACCCATGTGATCATCGATGATTTCGAGTAGCTCCTGGCGGCCACGCTCTGTGATAGGGGCCAATGCCCAGTCATCCAATATAAGCAACCGCGTCTTGGCCAATTTGGCACGAAGCTTTATCAGGCTGCCGTCACCATAGGCAATTTCTAACTCCTCAAACAGACGTGACAGGCGCTTATAAATCACTGAATACCCCTTACGAGCCACCTGCTGCCCTAAAGCGCAGGCAATCCAGGTTTTACCTACACCGGTAGGCCCGGTGATGATGGTATTGAGTGATTTTTCGACCCAATCACATGTGAGCAGGTTTGAAATCACCTGGCGATCCAATCCTCTGGCATCACGGTAATTGATGTCTTCAGGACAGGCATTGTGTTTGAATTTTGCCGTCTTTAGTGAACGCGCCAGACGGCGGTTTTCCCGATCCTGTTTCTCTGCATCAACGCATAAACCTAAGCGCTCTTCAAATGTAAGCTCCTGAGTTGATGCATTTGTCCGTTGCTCATCCAGTGCTTGAACCATTCCATAGAGCTTTAGGTGCTTGAGATCTTCCAGTGTTTGTTCAATCAACATTTTAATGTCCTCCAGCAGTGTAGTAGCTAGGGCCACGCAGGTTGTCGTGAAGAGGCAAGTTGACCTGAACAGGTCTATCATCATCCAAATCTTCCAGGCGACGTTTCAGAATTGATTTAATGCTTTTGACAGTTAGCGAGCCTATTTTCTGAGCTCGGCGACAGGCGGCCTCAAAACGTTCAGGCTCACACTCTTTAGCCAAACGTTGGAGCGTGGTGCTAGTACGTATACCCAATAATGGATGCGCTAGGCTATCGAACTGATGCTGAACAACAGCGGTAGTAGCAGGGCCGATGGAATTGGCCCATACCAATATACGTTCCGGAGTTTGTTCGGCATAACAACGGTGGGCCTTGGGTTGATGTGCGGGTAACGTTGTGTGGCTACCAATCTCATGACTCCTGATATGACTAGCAACACGGCGTCCTTGGTGGTAAAACTCAACGGTATTGCCAGTCACCCTGGCTTCAAGTTTTGCCCCCACCAATGAATGTGGCACGGAGTAGTAGTGGTCTTTTACATGTAGATGATAATCAGGCCCTACCTTTAGCAGAGACGTCCACTCAGCGTATTCAAAGGGTTCTACAGGCAACGGACTAAGTAGCGGCTTATCGAGCTCATCAAACCTAGATCGGCGACATCCCGGCAATCTCTTGAAGGGTCTTTCATTGAGGTCTTTCAGTAATTCTGCGATCGCGGCATTGATCTCTTCCAAACTAAAAAACTGGCGATGACGCAGTTTCGCCATTATCCAGCGGGATGCAATCTGTACCGCCACTTCTGCCTTAGATTTATCCTGAGGGCGTCGCACTCTGGCTGGAATAATAACAACCCCATAATGTTTGGCTTGTTCCATATACGTCCGAGTAAGCTGTGGGCTTGAGCCAGGACGAGTGACCGCAGCCTTTAAATTATCTGGTACTACAATTTGTGGAACTCCCTGATAGAAATAAAACATTTTATTATGGGCCTTAATCCAATCAGGAAGTGACTGTGACCGCACAGCATAAACAAAGGTATAACTTGAACACCCCATGGCAGATACAAATACCTGGGCATATTGCTTAACTCCTGTAGCCGGTGGCGTATAGGGAATGGTTCGACCAGCAAAATCAACATAAACCATCTCACCGGCACGGTGATTCTGCCGCATGGTTAAATCAAGTTTGGATTTGAATTCACGGTAATGATGCGTAAATTGAGAGTATGAATATGCATTTATTGGATTGGCAATTCGATAGTCTTCCCATAACAGCTGCAACGTCACATCTGGCAGCTGCATTTCTCGATGAACCTGCGCCCAGTCGGGCTCCACTTTGGGATTGTTTCTAAAATATTTACTCTTCAGAATCCTCTCAATTTCGGCATCGTTCATTGCCTCAATCGCGTTCCAGTCATACGCTTCATTCTTAACAATCTTTCGATAGCGTCCTACTGTGTTTGGTGCAATGCCAATCACACGACCAATCATACGATCTGAATGATTACTTGTTGAAATTAACCTTAAAGCCTCTCTGTATTTGTTCATCTGTATCACCTCATTTAATCAATACAGCCCCTTACCCCAGACAGGAGCATCTAAAAGGACCAAAACAACAAGGCGAACATCACCCTCGCGACGGCTGTAATAAGCCGTCGAACCTTGACAATATGGGGATCAGGAACAATACTTTGAGCATCGGGAATCAATTTCGATATTCAAAGATTAAGGCTTAAGAGTTCCAGCTCTTGAGCCTTTTTTATTTCTGTCACCTCGTGCTTTCTCGTTACATTGTTTTAATCACGCTCTGTCACGCTACGTCATAGTCGTCCTCCTTATTTATTCAATGGTTTTACCAGCCACGCTGTTTCTCTGATCGGCCAACCATTGAGCCACATCTTTAACCAGTGCAAATTTACCCCTGCGATTTTTGATTGCGAACACAGGAACAGGAACAGTCTTTCTGGCTATAGCCTGTCTCAATGCATCCGAACTCGGATATCCCAGCGCCTGCCTTAAGGCATCCCCGGTCAGCATCGGTCCATATTGACGGAGCAAATCTGACTCCAGCGCCTGGGCCAATGCACTCGATGTTTCACTCTGTTCGTTTTCAGCCATTTCTGTGATCCCGGAATTTCCTACTCCAATTCTAGTGGGATCATACGTTTATCAACAGGCGTACTATAATTACGAGTTTCTGTACTGTGATTTTGGTCGTGACAAGGTGTGACAGGTCACAACTTCATGGGGATATTCCTATGGCCAACGCCAAAAAACGTGGTCGTCCAAGATGCGTCTATGATGTAGATTTGCTACGAACTATGGCGTGGTATCACTGGTGTGAGCAGCTCTCAGGCCTGCCTGTTCCCATGAGAATTGAGCTTTTGGTGTCAGATGATCACTTTTGGCATCGTGATATCGGCGGTTATGCATATCCTGGGATTTTCGCCAAATATCGTAATGGTAAGAAGAATGCAGGCAAATACATCGTAAACAAAACAGAGCTGAAAATTAAGGGTTCAAGATATTGGTACGACCATCCTTTGTGGCTAATGGCAGCCAGCTCTATCGAGAATCTGGAAAAATTGTACTCATACGCCCACTGTTCCAGCTTCTCTTTATTACAGGATGTATTCTCACCAATACCAATAAAAAGGTTACTCACCAATCAGCGTCCATACGACTTTAGAAAATCACTCGAAATTATTAATAAACAGAGTGATGCCGAGGCGCTGACTGCTTGTCTAGGCCTTATACACGAGGCCAGAATTTTAGGTAACAAGCTACCCCTCTATGACTTAAAGGACATTGCTTTTAAGATTTTCCAACGCGCGATATCTGAACCACCGCTGTGCCATATCGCGAAACAGTTATTTGACTACCTCAATTTAGAATTTTTTTCTGACCGCCGAGACATAAGCTTCTGGGAGGACTATGTAAGGGAAATTGACATTGAGAATATAATTGATCGTAATTCAGCCATCCTAAGATTTATCAAAGAATCAGGTTTACTAAAAAACCACATACAACCTCCGCTGGCTTGCCTCTATTTGGCCGAACAACAATTACCACCTCCCATTTTAAACACCATCATCAATGATCCTTCTACGTGGCATAGGAACGGACTCCATAAATCACGAGAGGTCAAAGGGTTCGTTCGCGCCTTAAGGAAATGGGAAAACAGCCAAATATCGCCAATCAGGAATCATCATTCTCATAGAAAAAGGATTAGACCATCAATCCTTCATAAAGGTATTAACATATCCCCGTGAAGGGATTAACTGCGCAGTACCAGCGCCCCGCGCAGCATTTTCCGGAATCTATGCTCAAGAAAAACCAGAACAAGTGCTCAATTTAACCGGAATACGCACTTGCGGGCGCTGCACTGAATTGCACACGGCGCTGGCCAATATTGCGCACTGAATCCGGAAACTGTTGCGCGGCCAGCTGGCGTTGCGCAGCTAATACAACTTAAACATTGGATAAATCAGGTATTATGTGCAAGTACATAAAAGGCATTGTTCATAACATTCATCTACTCAGCTGATCGCCAAGCTTTCAGGGGGAATATAGAAATTACCTTATGGATATTATTCTCATCGTATGGCTGCTGGTTTTACTGGTCACTCTTTGGCTGAACGTATTAGCTACGATGGCCATTCGATATGACCACAGCTTGGATAAAACTCAAAAGACCGGCCAACAGTGCATTGTTTGGCTAATCCCAATCTTGGGTGCGAGCGTTGTGCTGCACTTAGTCTATGAACATTCGCCTGAGGCGATCCCTAAATCGTGGATTCCTTGGCCGCTGAAAAAGCTAATTTTTGGTAAACCTCTCAAAGACAACAGATATCGCGATGAACACGAGATTGATTATCGTACAGGCTCTGGAGGTGGGCGACATCATGATAGTGATGGGGGAAGTAGCGACTAAATCTTATTTTTTGCTAAGGTACTTAATCTCTTCTTTATTTTTACATCACGGGCGTCGCACTAAATTTAACACTGTACTGGCCAATGTTGTGCACTGAATCCGGAAATCGTTGCGTAAACAATACACGCTAGAGGCATTGATGCCACTCACCAATAACGTTCGACCACAATCAATTCCATCATGGGGTATGTTTGTTTACCGTTTGGATTTAATAGCCGTGGTACGCAGCCTACCTGGCTAAATAGCTCTCAACTCAATGGAACTACATTTACATTTAAAATACCCACCAGGAGAGCATTCTATCTTCACTTCATACTCTCCACCTTTATGAGCAATATTTATATCGTAAACACTAAAAACATTACCCAAAACTTGCATATTTATATCAATCATTACCGCATCCAGAAAGACTATATCGACAGGTCTTAAGCCCTGATATTCAGGAAGATCGAGGAAATTACTATTCAGATCATCGACTGATATACATAGCACTTTTCTTTTTATATCCAATGAAAAGTTTTCAATACAGGCGTCATGTAAGCCACCAAGTTCTTCAAAAAAAGTCTTGGGATTAGTTATCACTTCATTTGGCAATTTATTTATCCTTTATCTTTAAGGGAGCACCAAATTACCCAGCATTAAAATGCAACTGAAGTACAAATATACGTCAGAACCATGCCTACGCCTGCAACAAATGTCATTACCCAACTCTTTTGGCAATTGTCATTACATTGCATCGATGCTGATCCAGAACCAGAACTACCATCTTCATCCCCAGGAAAATCTGGAACATCTGTTCCTGGTGGCAAATGCTTTTTACCGCCATTGACATGCCAATGATCTTTACCACCCCAACCTGGTTTACCAGGTGTACCAGGATGCCATTCAACGGAAGTATCGGACTCTGGGTGATCCCATTTTGATCCATTTGGATTTCTATGCCCTGTATCTTGATTCCAACCATCACCTAGCCCGCTTGGGTCATTCGGCAATTGCGCCAACCCAAACGGATCAACCCAATAAAGCGGATTAGCGCCAACATAGCCATAGGTATTAAGCCCACCCGCTAATCCAATCGGATCACTCTGAATATACCTTCCAGTACTTAGATCGTAATCCCGAAAGTAATTGTAATGAAGATTGGTTTCTTCATCTAAGTACTGCCCAGGAAAACGCAGGTTGTAAGTAAAGACAGTACCATCCCCATCGACATCATCATTCGCCGCAGTCGCCCCAAACGGATCACTCAACCAAGACCAGTAAACAGTATTGGCCGCATCACTAATCGCCCGCGGCGTATTCAGATGATCCGCATGGATGTAATAAACATTGCCCTCCTTAAGCACGGCCACGGGCAAGTTGCCAAGGTAAACCGTCTCTTGAATGACATTGCCGTCTTTGTCGTACTCACCGATCAGTTGGCCCTGCTCGTCGTAGACATAGTGGGTCTTGCCATTAACACTCAGGCCATTGCTCTTGATGTTGACGCAGATCAGGTCGCCATCGTTGACCAAGCCGTCTTCATTACAGTCGGCGTTGTTGGCCGCTTGAATACCGAGGATATGATCAAGGATCAGGCTGTAGTCAGCGGCGTTGACGCTGCCATCATTATTGGCATCACCACTCAGACTATTTGGGTCTATGGTAGGAATGCTCTTGGCCACCCGCTGGCCGAGGCCGTTGAGTCCATAGCTAATACCAGCACCGATGCCAGTGCCTAGGCCGGTGAGACGATTGCGGGCATCGTAGTTGTAAGTATGCAGGCCGTCACTGATGGTGTTGCCGAGGGCATCGTAGCCATAGGTTTTGGCCGTCGGCCCGGCCACGCTTTGCAGGCGGTTGTTGTCGGTTTCAAGACTGTAACCATAACCGGTGCCATTGATCACCTGGGCGGTGCGGTTGCCGTTGGCGTCATAACCATAGACGTGGGTATCACCCAGGCCGCTGTAGTCAGTCAGGCGATAGAGGCCGTCGTAATCAAAGGTTTGATCGTTGGCGGGGTTGCTCACTTCTAATAGCGAGGTGATGTTGCCGGTGTTGGCGTAACTGAGTTGCTTGGTAGCACCTGCCAAGGTGTAGCTGCTCAATTGACCATCGAGGTCATAGAGGCGGCTGATGCTGTTGGGGCTTTGACCTGCACCCATGTCCCAACCAGTGACAGGACCGAAGGGATCGTAGCTGATGTTGTTCAGCACAACGACGCCATCGACAGTCAGCTGGCTGATTTGGCCATTGCTATAGCTATAACCAATCACTTTGCCTGAGGGATAGGTGATTTGATCTAACTGACCCTGGGCATTGTAGTGGTAGGCGACAGGTAAGCTGGTGGTATCAATGGCTTGGGTCTTATTTGTTATGCGGCCGTGTTGGTCGTAAGCATAAACGGTGCTGCCACTGGGGTCGGTAATGCTGCTGAGGCGACCCTTGGCGTTGGCACCAACATCGTAGGCGTAGACGGTGGTGCTGTTGTCGTCATAGGTGATTTGAGTCAAGCGGTTGAGGCTGTCGTATGCATAGACCGTGGTTTGGTCCTTGGCATCGGTTTGCTCTGTTAAGTTACCCTCCGCATCGTAACCGGTGTAGTTGGTGATGCCTGTGTCGGGGCTGTCGAGTTGAGTCAGGTTACCAAGGCCGTCGTATTGATACACGGTTGTGTTATCGCGTGGATCGGTGACGGTTTCGAGGTTGCCGTGGGCATCATAGGTGTAACTGGTGATGCCATTAAGTGCATCAGTTGTTTGCTCTAGACGATCTAGGGCGTCGTAGACCGATGAGGTGACGTTATTAAGTGGATCGATCACCGTATCAAGATTGCCCTGTGCATCATATCCATATTCAGTGGTTTGATTTGCCGCTCCGATAATTTTAAATAGCTGGTTCAGGTCGTCATAACTACGGGTTTGTGTACGGCTGAGGGTGTTGCTGGCATCTTTTATGTGTGTCGCTTCAAGATTGCCTTCTGTATCAAGCACATATTCAATGCTGTTACCTTGTTGGTCAGTAACGCCGGTAAGGCGACGAGCATCATCATAACTATAAATAGTAATGACAGGACCTGCAGAGCCATAACCTTGGGTAATGGTTTCAACTTCACCTGTTGCAAGATAGGTTAGGCGTGTGATGTTACTATCGCCACCTGCTGTTTCGGAAATAGTCTCTAGGCGGTCGTTGCCGGGGTAATAAGCATAACTTACGGATAAACCATTAAGGCGTTGTTCTGAAAGCACTTTGCCTGTGGCACTGTATTGAATATTGTCACGAATATTTTCACCTGTGGCATCGGTTATCGTTTTTAAGCGGGCACGGTTGTTACCCTCTGCAGGATCATCAAGGTAATAAGACAAGGTGGTAATGTCAGCTATATCAGTTCGAGGACCATCGGCCTGACTGAGCTGGTGGAATGGACCACTGTATTGATAGCTGCTTGTGCGACTTATTGGGGTTCCATCAAGTTTGAAGGCATCTATTTTGGTTGTGGTAAGGTTGCCGAAATCATCATAGGTATAGGTTGTAACTTTTCGGGCATCCGGGTTGCCAGTATAAATCGATGGCTCACTAACGGTGGCAATTTTGCTATGGAAACGCGGATCATAAGTGTAGTCGCTACGGCGTTGTTGTGGTGTGCCAACGGCTTCTATTTTGTAACCATAATTGTCATTGCTATCATAATCACCGTATTGAGTTGTAATACCATTATCAGTTATCGATAACAGGTTATTGGTGGCGGGGTCATACACATAATTACTGTTGCTACCACCACACGTAGAACAACCTGGGCCTTCTATACCAGTCACCAAAGGCACGCCTAATGGGGTGGTTTCGGTGGTGTAGATGCTAGCAATACCGCGACTATTGGTTACTGTTCGTAGAAGACCGTTGTAATCGATATCCACGCGTTCAACATCGCCGGCATGGCTACTCATAATGGGGCGCTGACTCGCATCATAGGCATATGTTGAATATCGAACCCTCCGTTCGTCGGTGATACCCGTTAAACCAGCAACAAAATTTGTATCTTCATAGTGGTACTCACGGGTAGTAAGATCAGGATTATCTACATACTGTAGGTTTTTATTGGCATCATAACGATAACCCCAGGTACGACCTGCGTGGTCGGTGATTGATTTTACAAGTCCGTCTAAAGGTTCAGTATCGTAATATTGAAATGTTAGGGACTCGCTATGACTGGATGTTACGGTGTCTAAGTAACCATTAGCAGAGTTATAAGACAGTGTTTGGCCGTTACCTTTAAGATCAGTAATTGATGCAAGCCGGCCGTTATGACCATGTTTGTCGTATATTTCGACGGTATTATTTGTGGTCGTATATTTCCATCCAGAAGTGAGTTTTTCTAGCTGTCCCTCTGCTGAAGGATCTGGCAACCACTGTCCTACGTATGACAAAGCAGCAAGAGCGACATCTCGACGAAACGTGTAGACCTTACCATCCGGCCTTTCGACAAGCATGGTTGTTAGCGTAAAAGTATCATAACAAGGACTAGAAGGATCACTGGCATTACAAGCAGCTACGCACCAATCACCTTTTTCACACCTGTACCCGTCTGGAAAATAATACATCTTTGGTATTTGGGGGTAGAGATTTTCTGGGGAATCATCCCTAGCCATCAATTTTGCATCATAGCTACTTCGCCAATAACGCCCTAAAGCAGTTTTTCCAACAGACAAGCGGCTATTGTAAGAACGTTGATACATCAGAGGTAGTTCCCCCGCACCGGTGTAATCTGTTTCGACTTGATATTTATTGTAGTTTGTAACATTTATGGGATTACCAACTGGCGCTGGACAAGATGCAGGTCCGCTTTCAGTATAAACAGAGCATGTGTGTGCAGCTTCGCCAGGATTTTTTAGCTCACAACCTGAACTGCCTGGGCTATATCCAGATGGGCATGACGTCATATACATCCAACTAATAGTACTACCCCAGTGGAATCCTGGATTTGGTTCGCCACATTCAACGATTGGAGAAGAGGGTGGTTCTGCGTAGTATTGCACGGGCAAACCCTGTGCCGCACAGATGGCGGCGGCAGCGCTTTCTACCGTTTTTTCGCAGACGTGCAAGTGGACGAGCCCCCAACATGTCCCCTCTAATGTCGGTGTAACCGTTTGAGGTAATTCAAAAGGGGGCTCTGATGTCCCGTCAATACAAATTGAAGCATTAGCGACAAGTGGTGATATAAAGAAAATCAAGCATGCCGTTATCAGCGAAGTAAAATTCGATTTATATTTCAACTGCTTTTTTACTGAACAACTTAACTTACCCATAACCACCATACCTTCAAAAAATTTCATCATCATTCAAAACTTACTAATACGCGCTGGGATTAAGGTGTCACATAAAACTTTTTCACTTGGCTCATAGCAATTGCCCATTCATCAGAAATCCTAGTTACGTATACATCTAAGCAGTACGAATAGAGCAAAAATCATTTTCTTAAACAACAGAGACCCACTAAGCTATTCTTACGCAAATCTATGACATATTGCGTTATATGAGTGCCTAAATGGATCTTGAAAAAAGTAACTTTGAAGAAAAAGTGAACATACCCTGCATCTTAGATTTATTATTTTTGCTTTTCAAGCAATAAGCATGCCAATAGCCTAATTTAGCTATAAAACAGTTAGCTATATAGATTGATAGATATTTTTTGTTAATGACTCTTAGTTTGACTAGTTGTATGTAAAGTATCCCGACACCAATTTTCTAAACCAGATAGCTCATACATTTTCAAATATTGAAAATATGGCAGGCATCCTTCTTCAATCCTGGGCAATCGCATCCAATGAAAAAAAGCATCGCTAGTTGCTGGTCACTGGTCACCACTAGATCTAGAATGGCCGCTATCAGTATTAAACCCTCTACTGACTGAAACTGGAACTTGGCTGCTTGTGGCACTTTTCGGAAGCTCTATCGGTCCGTGTCGGTATGATCAAGTCTGAGCTAGTACACATATTAATAACAAGGTTTACCTTAGTTGTTTCGATCTGGTCGCATTCCATTCAGTCGGGTGAATATCAGCCGATTTTTCAACGGGCTATGCAGGTGCTAATCTCGCTGATTTGGTGTTGCTCATCCAGCTTTAATAGCAGGTCGGCGCGTTGTGGCATTTCAATTAGGTTGGCTCGGGTCA
>Ga0316207_10001754_pt1 | contig 24953 bp, 30 predicted proteins | sample 6weekpyrite_MG_FD_204943 | JGI IMG/M metagenome (GOLD analysis project Ga0316207, IMG submission 204943) | Microbial mat bacterial communities from mineral coupon in-situ incubated in ocean water Damariscotta River, Maine, United States -... | ecosystem: Environmental > Aquatic > Marine >... | reverse complement strand
CAAGATCACCTGGATTTTTAGCTGCTGGACCAGGTGTGATTTCAGCGAAAGCCTGGCCGCCGATAAAGATAAAAAACAATATGCAGTAAATTCTAATTTTTCTCATGATGCTTCTTGCGAGTTATTGTAGCGCGCCGTTCATTTTGCGATTTTATTATATTGAAAATGCGACACCATTAAACGCACTTTAATTGTTGTCGCAATTCAAAATTAAAATCTAATTCTTTATTAGTTACGATTTCCTCTTGTTGATGCCGATTGTGTAGTTGCCAGTAGAAGGGTCTGCTGCTGGTGACGGTGTCCCGCCCCAACCCCAACTAGTTAATATACCGCTGCCATTGTCGTGTTGAAATCCCTTGCCACTTGCATCTCGAGCGTCATAAATGAGTACACCACCACTATCACTAATTGCAAAGCCATAGCCAGTGATACCCAACAGGTAGTCTCCGGCGCTCAGGTTGGCCGAGATATAACTTCCAGCTAAACCATCTGGTCCGCGGTTGTATCTATTGGAGGTGATATAGAGTCCCGTGCTGTCAAACAGAAATAGGATAGTGTCAAAGTCGCAGGACGAGCCAAGCAGACCATTGGTTGCCGCTTCTAACAAGCCTCCGTCCCATGTAAACCTGAACAGGTCTTGGTAGTCGCCTGCTCCTGTTGAGCCGGTAATGCTGGTGACGTTGGCTCCAGCATATTGGGCGTCAGCGGGGAGAGAGTCAGCGTCAGGTATTTCTGTGTAAGGCATTACCATAGGGACGTTAGGTGTCTCGGTGAGCGGCGGTGCCGGAAGAACATCAGGCAGAGTAGGTTTTTTAATCATCTGCAGCTTCAGCTTTGTATCGCGGCCTGGGGCGATGGACGTTCTGGTCTGATTGAAAAACCGCCTTTTCATACCTCTACCTCGATTTCCATCACTTCATAGCCGCTGGCTTCTACCACCAACACATGAGCGCCCCTGGCGGTTTCAAATTGTACCTGGCCCTGGTGGTCTGTGATTCGTGCCTCAGTACCATCAAGTGTGGCTGTTGCATTCACCAGCGCCTGGCCGTTGTCGCCAACGATAGTAAAGGTGGCCACACCATTGCTGTAAACCACGTTTGAACCGGATTTAAACTCCCTTTCAAAAGCTGTTGAAAGACGTGTCATTACGATTTTAGGGGCCGTGCCAGCCGCCGCTTCAGCAGTGATCTGCACACTTGAGGTCGACACGGCCAGCTCCGAGTTCATCACCAGCACCTGGCCACTGATCGGTGAGCGCGGATGATTAATGCTGACATAGACACCAGGTGGCACCTGATCACGCACATCACTGCTCCAACTTAAGTTCCAGACAGGCCTGGCCTGGTAGCTCAATTTACGCTCACCCAACTCAGCGGCTAGACGAGCCGACCGCAGCCAGCGTGCAGTCACTTCGCTTTCAATACGACCATAGGTCTCAATAGCCTCTGGGGCTTCAAACTGCACAGCCCTGCGAGGCTGACCATCGACATAGTCATATAACACTCGCAGCACAGTAACGATGCCAGACTGACTACTCTCTGCCTTTAAACCTTGGGCCTTCAATGGGTCGAATGTTTGCCAATCAAGCTCGCCTGGATTCTCGATTGGATAGAGCCTAGCAATGCCTGGCATACCGCCCGACCACACAGCACCAATCGACTGGCATATATCATCGATCTGGGCGCGAATGGTACGACTCGAGTCATCAATTACACCACCGATCTCAATGCCCTTACTTGCCGTCTCAACCCGGAACTGGTCCAGGTCAGCCAGCGTTATTGGCACAGCACAAACATTGGCCAGAAAATCCCACAACACAAAGGCTGGGTTAGTCAGCAACGCGCCGGTGGTTGGGTGCATTTTGCCGCGAAGCGTAACAGTCAGCGGCTCACCATCAGCCAGTGGATCAGCCAGCTCCAGCACGGCAACTGGATGACCTGTATCGTCAATATCGTTATAAAAGGCCCAGGCCTCTGTTGGCAGACCATCACGACTGACCTCATCAACCCCCTGACAGGCGTGATCGGCACAGACAAATAGCTGCCCTTCATTGTCATAAGCCACTGGCGTGACAACATCACGGCCATAGACCAGCGGGATGGTGGCTTTATTCTTATAGCTACCCCATACAGTCGTTTCACGCAGAGGCAGGCGGTCAGAGAGCGGTTGCGTTCCACCCGCTTCCAGTGACAAGCTGATTTCCTTGCCCATATCACAGCTAGCAATGGTGCCAACAAACAAGTCACCATCAACAGTGATCAAACGGGCTGGCTGGCGCAGAGGTGGAATCTTGAAATACTCAGTCAAGCGGCCATCACCGTTATCGAGCGTGACGGTGACGTTGGCGTTCTCAGCCGAACCACCAACAGACAGCGGCCTGCGTAGGGCTCCTATATTAGCCAAACGACGGAACTGCAAATCAGATGTAAGCAGCGCACCTGGTGCGCTGTAAAACTCCATCGCCGGATCGGTGTCCAGGCGTAGCCAGACAATCATGATAAGACCGCAGCGAGCGGCAGTCTCAACGACAACAAACGGTTATTGCGATCGTCAGGTTGGAACTGATAATCATCATCAATATCGACATCATCGACCTCAATGCTCACCAGCGCGGCTTCCTGGGGGTGATCTTGGTGAGGCAGCACCACGATCGGCTCATCGTTGACCTTGACGTGATCAAGCATCAGCAGCAGCTTGTCGAGATCGGTCTGGCTCAGGAAAGTACTCCAGGAAATCTCACCGCCTTGGCCTTTGCCTGCAAACAGACCGCTGGGGTTCAGACCACCACCACGAGTGATTGCATAGTTACGGCGCAGCGATACCTTGCCTGCACTGTATTCGGTTGAGACAGGCGGGCCAGCCCACCACCAACCGATTGCACCACCACTGGCATTGGCAACCGTCAGCCGTAACCACTCAACATTCCAAGACGAGGGCAACAACTCAGCCATTACACCGTCGCGCCAAGTCAGCACAACAGACTCTGGCCATGCAACACCATCCTGGCCACCCTCGACCGTAATCACTGCACCTTCAGGCAAAGTATGCCGAGCGAGAACAAAAGCATCTATGTTTTGCGCACCGCCGAGGTTTGCGGTCAAGGTTGCCCCGGCACCGTCCCACTGCCACGTTTCGTCTTGAGGTGTTTGAACATGGCTGGGCGCATAGGGCTGACGGGCCAAAAATGAATGGCTATCACCAGCAACATAACTCGGTGCCGCACCGGCCTGAAAATCAGCTGACACGCCGTCAGATAACAGCACAGGGGTATCGGGAATATCAGCGGCAGCAGACCATGCAGCAGCATCTTTTCGCCAGCGATATTGACCACCTTCAACTGCAAACTGAAACTGGTCGCCCAGGCTAAACGGTATGCCTCCTCGGTAAATGGTAAAACCAATACCACCGGCACTATATGGAAGTTCGGCAGCATCGACAACAGCATAGTCGGCCATATTGCCACTGACGTTGCCGGTCACCGACCAGGTGTGAGTATCATCACCATCAACCCCACCAGCAAGAAACAGCGCCGACGCGTTGATCACCGGCACCCGGAAACTGTCACCGACCTGGTAAGCTTTACCACCACCAGTAACACCATCAATGGTGATAGTGATGCTATCACCTTCTTTTAAATGTTCAGGACAAGCGCACTTAATCGCCAGCGCAAATTCGCGCGTGCTTTCAATGTCACCGTCCAGATTACGTTTGGCGCTATGCCAGGCCCGATTGGTGAATGCAGGCAAATAGCCTGGTGCCATCCACGCAAAACCGTCACCTGGGTCGCTCCAGCAGGCAGCACCGCCCACGCTAGAGCCATCAGCTTTTCCCGGCACAATCCCCAACCCAATACCGAGCGCATCCATCTTTGCCGAATAACGAGTAATGAATTCACCAACATCGGTTACAGAAGGATTAAGATCCTGCACAGCCTCCTGAGTCACACCCATCTGTCGCCAGTAGCCTAGATCCAGCCATGTTACCTCACTGAATGCCTGCTTAATCGTGCTGCCATCAACCGGCCATGCTGGCTCAACACCACCGCTAGTTCCAGAGTTTAGGGCGATGTAGGCATGGCCATTGGCGTTAGCTTCTGTCGGCTGTACTACCGTGCCAATATTATAAAATCCCCCCCGAAGCCCCATATCAACCCAAGTCACACTCCCGTCCACCACAGACCCACCGTCTGTTGGCCATGTGGGTTCAGTTGCACTACAAGTGCCAGTGAAGGATCTATAATAGTGGCCATTATCATTTGCAGACGAGGGCTTGCGATAGGTGGTAGACAGAGAGCTGAGTACTTCCGATGCAGACCAGTCGTTATATTTAGTGCCAGTATCAAACTCAGTCAGCCCAGAGTCACTACGTAGCCCAGCATCACGCCAAGTCAACGCGCCATCAACCACAGTGGTGCCATTAACCGGCCAGACAGGTTCTGTCGCACCGCTATTGCCACCATCACCATCAACCAGGATATAAACATGGCCATTGTCATTGGCTTCAGATGGAATAATCCAGCCCTGTGAATATGCATTACTGGCCTGCCAGCCTTCCACCCATTGTGTTTCGCTGCCGGTAAAGTCGGCAAGCTCGTTTTGCATCGCACTAAATGCCGCATCCCACGCAGCGCGTGCCGTTGCATCGCCAAAAAATAAATACAACGCCTCTGCAAATACCGTGGTGACTGATTCGATTAATTGTCGATCGAGCGTGGTGCCGCCGACACTGTCATTCCCTATGAAGGTATTTTCCTGCATAAAGGTTGATCGCCAGTCATACAATGTCTGCAAGCGCGACTTGTATTCTGGATCAAGTGTTGCCATAACTGCCTCCTCATCTATGCCCAAACATGCGGCCGAAATTCGCCCCGACACGGCTGCCTTAGAACAAGCACAGTCATCATCATTAGGGCGTTGTTTATATGTAAACGTAATGCTCTTTCCAGAGGCATTCGCACCCAGAGTAAAATTGCTAACACAGATGGGCGGACTAACCTCAGCGTCTTCCCTTGTTTCATAGGCGGTATCCCATGAAACATTGGCACTGGGTTTTACCTCTGGAGATTTAGTGGGTATGCGAAAATTCACAATAGAACTTTCATAATCAACGCCGCTTATGGCCTGCAGCAACTTACCAGAAACAGTGCCTTCGACATTCCAACGCTCGGAACCAATAGTGGCGTTATCAGCGCACGTGATCAATACCGCCTCGGTAGGCGCACCAGTATCCACCACCAGGTTACTCAGCCCGGTGGCGTATTTGCTGCCCGAGGTAACGACAGGCAGAGCGTATGAAACTGTTTTCAATGGCAGATCAATCACCGCCTGACCACCTGGCTGACGATCATTCGATATTACGCCGACCACATCTACCAGCGCACTGCTGCTACGAATGGCAGCCAGCAGGTCATAGGTGGTGACGATGGTATTGTATGTTTCAGGTGTGACGCCATCAGTGATAGTTACAGATCGATTGCCAGTGACAGCTTTAATCCGTGCACCCTCGGGCACATCACGCACCAATGCCGGTGTCACGTAATAGCGCCACTGGCCTTCCTCACGTTTTTTGTATTGACGATAAACCTGCGGGTCATCACCAAACACAATTCGAGGCGAAGAAGGGTCTAAAGCACCATCCGCCTGCAAAGGTTTGGCCCCAAAATCCCATTGATCACCGAGACGATATGTCTGGCCGGTTGACCAATTATCCAAGGCGGCGTAATCGGTGTCGGTATAGACCAGACCTGACTCATCAACAGTAATATTGATACTGTTGCCGGAGCTGCCAGACATCTTAGCCTGCAAAGAAACACTACCTAGGCCAGCCTGTGCAGCGGTGGTATCGCTACCAAGATCCGCCAGGCTGATAGTGAATACCTCGGCCGACGTGCCTGGGTCAACCGTCAGACTCTGCAACTGGCCATTACCCACACCTGAAAACACTGGCGAACTCACCCGAGGTGTGGCACTAGTGTCACTGGTAATCTCAATATCAAAGCTGGCATCTTCAGCGCCGCTATAACTGCCGGTCAGTTTGACCGTACCATTGCCTGTGCGATTAATAGAGCTGCGAAAAATCGCGGCCGCTGGTTTAACTCCCGATGCAGTCAGAATAGCGTCACGCAGAGCATTATTGTTATTGGCAAAGAACCTCTGTACACCTACCATCAAGAACTCCTTGCCATTATTTTTCGCATCATAGGTTCTATCAAACGGGCTAACGCCTCAGGCTCTGTGACACCGTTTGCATTAAACTCGAATCTTTCAATTTTGCGGCCACCGGTTTCAGCTGGTGATGGTTGATCACGCTCTGCCTGGCGTTCCTGAATTCGCTGTATTTCGACCCGATTGACCTGCTGTAACAGTTGCAATGCGTCTCTCAAGTCAGCGGCCGCATCAGTCGCGCCAAGCTGCTGCGCCTCTTCAAGTTGTTTTTCTAACTCTTTACGCTGGCGTTCGTACTCGCGCTGTTGAATGTCCTGCTCATTACCTTGCAGCCGATCAAGCCTGTCCTGCAGGCCTTCCAACGTTCGCTGGCTCGACTCATCCAAACGCTCGATTTTTCGCAACGCATCATCCAGGGCACCGCGTAACTCTGACAACCGTTCACGGCCCAGCAGACCGAACGAATTGGCGGCATTATTGCCCGCACTTTCTAATCGATCCGCAGACAGCGTGCCGTCTTCAATCTTCCGCATTAATGCATTAAAGCTTGTCTCCTGCTGCTGGTAAGTGCGGGTCAAGCCTTCGAGACCATCATTCAGATTGTCAAAGAAACCAAAGGTGGTGTGGTTCAGCCTGGCATTGCGATCCAAAATAATGTCGTAGGCCTGACCGATCTCATCCGACATTTCATAAAATGAGTCCCGTAGACCAGTCCAAAATGAAGACCAGGATGCAGCTGCAGACTCAGCTTCAGTAGCAGCCTGGCTAGAGGTTTCAGCTAATCCGGCAAACTCTTCTTTGGTGTCTTTTGCTGCACCCTTGACCTCTCTTAATTTTTCCTCGACTGCAGAAAATAAAGGTAGCGCCTCGGCGGCAGAAATCTTGCCAGCATCAAAGGCAGCCTGCAGCTCAACCTTCAACGCGGCCAGTTCTTTCTTGTTGCCCAATTTACCCAGCGCAGCGTTAAAGGCTGCGGCGATCTGAGTTCCACTGGCCTGTGCGTTGCTGGCAATGGCCTGAAAGGTATCAATGATGTCCTGACCAGCGGTAGTAATGCCGGTCTCAACTTCGTGCACATCAACGCCGATGCGTTTCAGTGCTGCCGATAGCGACCCATCAAGTAAAACAGTCAGTTCAGAAGCAGCGTCCTTAGCACCACCAAACGCAGCTTCAGCGGTGACCTGAAATTTCAACAGATCTTGGCCTGAAAGATCAGACAACGACTTAATGAGTTGGTCACGAATCACCTCTGCCGTGAGGGTTCCCTGTTCAGCTAAATATTGCAGCATGCCGCCAAAATTACGAACGGATTCAATTGACTGAGGATCGAAGCCATTGAATATATCTGCGAGTGACTCTTTTACCTCACCGCCTTTGGATATAAGGTCGGAGAATTGTTCAACCAGCTTTTGTACCGGCACCGACAATTCATTGCCCAACGCTTCTGCAGCCAACGCAGCTGCCTCATCGATCGCAACAAATGCTTCACGCATCTTAGTAAACGACTGGGCAATTTCTTGTTGTCTCGCCTTGGTGTTCTGACCAAGCAGCTCTTCATTTAATGCAACGCGAAGCTGACCACGCTCATACTCTCTAAGACCTTCAAGTCTTTTTCGATATGCCGCGACTTCATCGTCAGCCATATCAGCAATAGCAGCGGCTGTTTGTATAACGGTGTCTTTGTATTGTGAATTTTTTTCAGCCAAATCCCGGCCAGCCGCAATGCCTTCATATGCTGATTTGTTATATCGTTCCTGCGCCCTCCGCAATGCATCCTGATCAAGTGTTAGCTTGGCAATCGTTTCGCCCAATACTTTGCCTGTCTTTACCGCGGCCTCAAAACCCAATACAGCCAGACTAATGATAATATTACCGGGGATACGTTTAAGGGCTGCGCCTAATCCTTTTACTTTCCCGGTAGTGTTATTTGCAGCCGATGAAAAACTGGTTAGTGATACTATTGACCCCGCCAAGCTGGCACCGAACCTGACTATTTGACTCGCCAAACCAGCTATCTTAACTGCCGCAAAGGCTTTGGCCATTAAAAGCAGAGCACCGCTATACTCAGAAACAATCGATATACTTTGCTTAATAACATTAGCTGTGCCAGTAATTGCTTGAGATATATTTTCAGCCCAGCGTTTCAGGGAGCCATCTTCAGCCATTTTTCTGGCAGCCACACCCACATCTACAATCTGTTGCTTGAAATAATCCAGCGTGCCTGAGCGTGCAATCAGATCAATAAATTCGTTCCACTGATCTTTAAGATTTGATACCAGTCCGTTCCAGGTGCTCATTGTGTCGGCCGCGGCGCCTTGCGATGAGTCACCAATAGCTTTTATTAACAGCCCAATTTCTTTGCGGCCGAGTTTTCCTGCGGCGCTCATTTTTTGCAGCTCAACAGTGTTTCGGCCAGTCGCTTCTGAAAGAAGATCCCAAACAGGTACACCACGCTCTACTAGCTGAAGAATTTCTTCACCTTGCAGCTTCTGTTTCGCCCACGCCTGGCCAACCGCGAGAATGATGCCATTTAGGGTTTCCTGACTGCCGCCTAATTTGGCAGACTGGTCAACAATCGCTTGCATTGACCCATCCATTGGGTCCAGGCCAAAGGCCTTTAATTTAACAAACGCCTGCGCCACTTGGTCGAGCTGAAAAGGTGTTTCCTTGGTAAAATCTTTTATCCATGAAAATGCCTGTTCGCCAGCTTCAACCGACCCCATTACCGCTTTCAGTTGTTGATTCAGAGCCTCGAACTGTCCACCTGTATTCAGAATGGATTTCAGACCTTGATTAACTTTGTTAAGCCCAAGGAATGCAGCACCAAAGGCTATCACTTGGCGTGCAGTACTCTTAAGTGAGCTGCCTAAATTATTTGTTAAATTAGCTGAGTCTTTCAGCCCTTTATTTAACTTCCCAGTTGGATCGCCTAGCTTTTTATTTGACTCTTTACGAGTCTGAGTCAGCTTAGTTTTTAGCTCTGTTAGGTTCTTCTCAGAAGCCTTCAGCTCTTTGCGCAAGGTCGCCTGGTGAGCAGCAAGATTCTTTGTTGATATGCCCACACCGGACATTTCTTTGCGCACCCCTTGCAGCTTGATTCGCTGATCCTGATATTGCGCTGCCAGCTTTTTGGTTTCGGCACGTGAGCGATTAAATGAGGCACCCAGACTTTTGCTGGGTTTCTCAGCAGCAGACATTTCCTTGCCCAGCTCGGCGGTGCGCTTTTTGGCATTATCTAGGCTTTTATCGGTTTTAGAAATCTCAGATTGCAAATCCCGAAAATTGTTGATCAGCTTTTGCTCTTTTTCCAGTTGAGACAAAGCCCCCCCCAAAGCCTGCGCAGTTTGTGCGGCTTCAGAGGATGACTTGCCAACATCATCAACGCCATCAGAGAGCAGGCCGAGGTCTTTTAACCCCTCGACCAGCGCCCGGATGCGTAGAACAACTTCGAGATCTTTACTTGCCATTATCGGTACTAGGCAGCCATTTCAACTTTGAAATACTGACTGATGCCAGCGCCTGATTTATTAGTGTCTTTCAACACCGACATTGTTAAATCAATCGCGGCAAAATCGTCGCCAATAAAGCCCAGGCCTTGCGTGGGTGAAAACTTGACCCGGAACAAATCAATCACCACCGGCTTGCCGCTTTGAGCCTCATTCAAACCCACCAGTGTCATTGCAAATTCCTGACCGCTATCTATGACCGCCTGCACCACACTGCCAGCCGCCTTGGTGTAGTCAATCAACAAGGCTTCAGCGTCAGTGATGCTGCCGGTTGACAGCGGTACAACACCGGCTGAGTTCACTGTGTAATCTGTATCCAGCGTGTAAGTAGTCGTGCCCGTGTTATCCGTAACAACAATGGTGCCGGTGTCCGGCAGGTTGTCGAGACGAATCAGGCCATCGTTGTAGCCAGTGTGTGGCTCATCCGTGACCGCACCAGCCACTACCGCAGTCGCTGCACCAAACACCGCCAACGCCATGTTTTCAGGGCTTAGGTCATGCATTGACACCGCGCCCTCGATCGCAGAAATTCGGCTGATTGAGTTAGCTACACCGCCGCCTGCATTTTGATAATCGGGCAGTTCTTTTTTGTCTTCACTGATCGACAATTCCAGCTTGGACGTATTGCCAACATTGCGCGCCTTGGCGCTGCCGTCATACGGCCCCAGAAAAATAGAACCCTTACCGATATAACTTTGCTCTGCCATGATTTAAATCCTCTTAAATGATTTCTGCTTCGCGTAGACGCTTGGCCTGATCTTCACGCACCTCAATCTTGTCGCCGACCTTATGCTCGGTGCGCTGATGGGTGTGTGGTTTTTTCAGTGTTACCGACACTTTTTTTGCCGGTGTTTTATCTTGCTTAGATTCGGGCATGACTTAATCTCCTATGGGTTTAATAACGACTTCGGTGGTAAACGCCAGCGGCACTTCCAGTGCGCCGACCAGGTATTCAGGTGGTGGTGCCTTTGCCATCTTCAACTGCTTGTGATTATTGCTTGGCGTCCAGCCAAGTAGCGCTTGCATGGTCTGCAATACAAGCGGGCCAGCATCCTCTCGAGCGGCACTGCCCACGGCAACATTGCGCAGGTTTTTGACCCGTGGCACCACGTACCAGGTTTGTTCAATACGGGTAACACCATCACCACGATCTTCAATCGGGCGCAGACCGGCGAAGACCACATCACATGACGGTGTGGGTGGTGTTTTTTTAGTTTTGGAAAAAGATTCCAACTCTGGGGCACCAAATACCTTGCATTTATAACCAGCCACCTGGTCAGAAATGCGTTGAATCAACAATGGTTCAAGGCTCATGAAATCATCCATCATCAAGCCCCTATGGCACGATCAATATAGTGCTGAGCGATGTCGTTTATCTCAGCCTCATCATCGCGGCTAATGCCCAGGTAGGGTCGTGCCGGAATGGTCACCTTTTTACCGCGCCCGGCCTTGCCACCGAACTGATGTATGGCGCCATAAATCATATTGGTGCCAACAACGACTTCATCACCACTGACCCGATGGGTAATCGAGTCACGCAGATGGCCACGGTCGACCAGGGGTTTAGGAGTTGAGCCGCGCCGTTCTGTTTTGGTAGCATCTGCAAGTTCCAACCAGGGCATACCTGCTGGATCAACACTGCGTTTAAAACGTAACGTCGTTGATGACACTAAGGCCTGGCCAATTTCATCGAGCATCTCGGCAGGATCAAACTTCACCAGACGATTGAGCCGGGCAGGCACGTTGTTGGCCTGATAGATAAGCTCAATACCGGCCATTAGTAAGTCCCCCAGTCAGTACCGCTGACACCTTGACCAGAAACAATGCGGCCAGATGATGCGGCCTGGGTATCTTGCTCTCCCAGCGTGGCCTTGCCCTCGGCAACATCACGCAACCACTTAATGGCCTTATCGTGATTTTTTTCGACATACTCAGGTGCGCCATCTGAAAACAGATAAAACATCACCACATCACCACAGTGACGTTTCAATGGGCTGGCGTCGATCATGGTCTGCGTTAGCGGCAGGGTATAAGCCTGTTGCAGATAACTGTCGCAGCTGTTCGAGGCATCGACGATGGCGGCATCTAAAACAGCGCTGTCGATACTGCCACGATCATCACGATCAGTGAGCTGCTCAAGCGTGTCATTACCAAAGCGTTTAATCAGATCCGAGCGGGTTAGATAGGGCATTACTTCACACCTCTGATTCGTGCTGTGACTACATCGTTCCATTCGCCATAAACGCCATCGCCTGCATTGAACGCCTCGAACTTGACGTCGTATTCTTCGTAGTCAATCAACTCTAATAGGTGAGAACCCCGGCCGATAAACTTCGGTTCGGCCGGGTCTGAGTTGTCATAGTTCAGCACCAATGGCCAAGCCTGACCGGCGACCTCTGTGCCATCCTTGCTCATGGTCATGCGCACGGTGTAGCTGGCACCCAACAACTCGCCGGTCTCATCGTTTGTTAATTCCGAGAGTTCGACGGTATTGGTGTTGGCAATAAACCAGAGGTCGCTCATATCAACTAGGCCGCGTTGAGGGTGTTGGTAACGGTCAACTGCCAGCTCTGTGCCGATGTCTTTGTGCCCAGGGCTTCGACCTTGCGGTTCATCATGGTGCCACCGAATTGAAAGTTAAACACACCCCACTCATTCCATGCCCAGTTGGCCTCGCCGGTTGCAAACAAAGCACGTAGCGTCAGCACATTGCCCGAGCGCTGTGGATAGCCAGCTTCCATCCCCTTGCGCAGCTTGTTGGTTGCCGCTTGCAGGTCAGCCTGCGTAGCAGCGAATGCGGCGGCAGAATCACCGACGCCGATGTGGGCATTGGCATTATCAAATGCTGTTACAGCTTCACCAATGGCGGCCTGTGCCAGGTAATTACGAAATCCTTCAGTCATAGCCATGATTATTTTTTCTCCTCTTTTGCCAACTCGGCATAGCCATCGCTATTGCCGGTAAAATATTTAACCGTATTGCCCTCGCCCTTGCGGTAGGTCACGGAAGTGTCTTTGTCTGGGCCGCCTTCAACGATTTCGGCAGGCTCTTTCATTTCACCTGGCGCGGGTGCTTCACCATCGAACTTCACCAGCTGCCAATCCTGTTCTTCAATCTGCGTTTTCATCTGCTCTTGTTGCATTAGTTCACCTTGGGTTTACCAGATAAAGTGGGATAGTTTTTAAGCTTTGCTGACAATGTTGGGTAGATGCTTAGCTTGGCTGACAGGCGAGCTATCACCGTGCCGATGGCCTGCCTGGCAGCGGTATCAGTGATCGATGCATTCAAACTATCCAACACGCTCAAAAAGTTGAGAACTTGTGACTGGTCTTCGATTGAAATATTTATGCTGTCACTACGATCAAGACGCGCCAGAATGGCGGCGACATCAGTAATGGAAATATTCAAATCATCATTGCGTGACAACATTACAAACACCGCCTGGCTGGCATCAGCCACAGACAGACTCAAACTGTCCGCCACTTGCAACACTGCGGCGATGTTAATCAAACCTTCAGTCACCGACATGTTCACCGCATCACTGGCAACCAAACTATTGAGCAGGTCGATTGATTCAGTGATGGAAAGATTCAAACTATCAGCACGATCAAGACGCCCAAGAATTGCGGCCGCGTCTACAATAGAAATCGCTAAATCATCTGCGCTTGACAAGAGGGTAAACACAGCCTGGCTGGCATCAGTCACAGATAGATTCAAGCTGTCCGCCACTTGCAACACGGCAGCAATGTTAACCAAGCCTTCAGCTACTGACATGCTTGCCACATCACTAGCCGCAAGACTGCAAAGCAGATCGATTGATTCAGTGATGGAAAGCCCCAAGCTGTCAGTGGTGGTGAGAAGACCGTAGACAGACACTGAGTCAGTGATTGAAATATTTAATGCGTCAGTGCGATTGCTAAACAACACACCATCTTGTGCTTCAGTGATTGCAGTTGTGATGCTGTCGGCAGCGCTCAATAAAATAGAGATGGTTTGCATTGAATCAGTAATACTGCAATTCACTGTGTCGATGACGGTGGATAACAATAAGCTTGTCGCTGACTCAGTGATTGACGCTGATATCAAGTCGCTGGCTATAATGGGTATATCCCCGCCCACAACAGGAATAAACGACGCTCCAAAACGATGTAACATTTACGCGTCCAGCCTCAGACAATTCCAATCAAAATTACGAGCTGTCCCTGCTGTTTGTTTCAATGAGAACTCAATGCTGTATGGCGAATGAATCGGCACAGAATCCACCACCAGTTCTGTTTGTTTATGTGAAAAATATCCTAGAGTGATTAACTTGGCTGTTCCACCAGATAATACTTTTACCTTGGCCCGCAACTCTAATTCATCGCTAATTTCCATGTTGCCCAAATCAACGCGAATTTGATAAGTGCCAGCTGTTCCCTGGGTGGTCAACGTGTGTTCTGTACCCACCACTGCCGTTTGTGCTCCATTTGCAGCTGATGACATCTATCTTGCCCCCAATAAAATAACATCCAGCGACCGTGTACTGCCGCCTCCAAATGTAGTTCTAGCTGAAATTCTTGAGCCAGCTGGAATATGAACGGGCAGCCACGATAGATTAGGCATGATTGAGCTTCTAGCTGTTGTCCTACGATATGACCATGACATACCAGGAATGACGACAATTTCACTACCCGCCGCGCCCACTGCGAATTCAGTTTTGTGTATTGCGTCACTGGCTGAACCTGTGCAAGTGAAACAGAGGCCCAATGATTTTATTTCTGAATTTGTTGATGCAACAATTTCTTGCCACGCTGATGTACCGGATGACGGGGTGGTAACTGTTACACCGCCTGAGTCAGCGTTATTCACCCCGTATGACTCAATTATTTGATATGACGTCAATCCCGCCATCGTTTTCGGGTGAAGCTTAATTTTCACACTGATATTTTCACTTGTGGCGCTTGCTTGTCCTCTTATCGCAACCCTACTGCCTGCGGATATGTGTAGCGGTATATATGCCGAAATTAAATATTCAGAGGTGTGAGAGCCATCTACGGCAATTCCCTCAACAATTACTGTTTCACTTCCTGCTGCACCGATCCCAATATCAAGCAAAAGCGAAACTTGTGTCCCAGCGGATGCATCAGAATGGTTTGCTGCAATGCTAAAACCCATCGTCTCTACAGTAGTTGATGCCGACAGCTCAACCCATGCTGATTTTGTGTTTGCTGCCACGCCTGTTGGTGTCGCCCCACTAAGTGAAATATTCGCAGCATCAACTAATTGTGATGACCCCTGGAATCCAAAGTCAGACATTATGCCAACACCTCAGATGCTCTACCTACGGCTAGTAGCCCAGCAGATTCGAGAGCATTTACAGCATCTATTGTTTTCGGGCTTAACAAATTTACAGTGGTGGCATAATCAAGCTTCTTGATAAAACCAGAGATAGTCGAATTTACATTTGCAGCTGCAAGAATGTTGTCAAACTCCGTATCAGTGAACATACCAATAAATTCTTCACGCTGGACAAGCTTCTTAGTAATTGTTTTTTCCTTAAACGAAGTCGTCGTCTGATCCCACACAACAACTTCTAAGTCTGGCGCAGTTTCTCCTAGATCACGTGACGCCATTCCAAAAGTTAGTTGGTCGGAAACTACAGTTCCTATACTAACTAGTTCGCCAGTATCTGTTCTATAAATTGCTTTCCACATATAACACCTTTAATCATTCACAATTGCCGCTTAAGACGTGGTGTCAAATCGATTTTATTAACAATTTTCTTGTCGCCAATAACCACGGTCTGCTCAATAAACTCACTCACAACCTCACGCACATGACCACGAAACAGAATTGGTGGAATCCGTCTTTCAAAATCATATTCAAGTGGCGCGTATTCGTAGAGCGTTTCACCGTCTGGTGACCAAAAAACGTGTTTCCACCAACCGGCAAACGATGGCCTCTTTGCTAATCCACCACCAAATCTAAGCAGCATCACCAGCGCCCATATTCGACAATTACATCGATAAGGGCGCCATAGATGCATTTGCTATTGCTCGTTACTCAGCGTAACCATCGCGGCATCCCGCTCTGATTTACTGACTTGTGTGTTCCATTTCAGGATATCGTTTATCACTTTTAATTCCGGTGTGACTTTATCTTTGAGCCAGTGCGCGTCGTTGTCTTTGTCAAGCTGCGCGATTGCTTTGATGATCACTGCCTGGCGTGCTTCTGGCAGGGTGGGTTCCTCAGCAGGTGTTGGCGTTTTGTCACCTTGGCCGCCTGCGTTTAACTGTACGACCTTGTTATCACCATCATGATTTTCATCAGCAGGTTTTTTCTCATCTGGTGCTTCAGCGTTATCAATCGCACCAGAATCATTCAGGCGTTGACGGCAGTCATCGTTCAACTCAATACGGCTGCCTATTTTGTAAAGCTCGCCGTTGTGCTTGATTGGTTCTTTGCAGATATGCCAAGTTGTTGATTCAGACTTACTCATTACTTTTCTCCAAAGCGGGCCGAAGTTTTCCGTGCCTCGGCCCCTCTCCAGGTCTTCACTCATCACCAACACGGCCTGGCTTGAGTTATCCGATCAATCAGCGACCGGGCGACTTCTCTCTCTCACGGGGTTATTCGTACCCAAAAACTTCACGGGGCAGGCTCTTAGCCAACAGCGTTCTGGATGAAGTAACCCAGATCAGTGGCGGTGAGTACTTCTTTCACCGACTCACCTGAGCGTACCCGCACACCACCGCGTAGGCCGATATCGGAATCTTCTTTAGAGCCAGCCACACGCTGACCAAACTGCGCCGTAAAACCAAAGGTGGTGCCGTTGCGGTTGTCAGCCATCGTGTCGCGATAGATGAATGAGGCATGTTTGCCCCAGGCGCGGCCGATGGAAGCCGCCTGGCCTTTACGGGCGTTATTCACAAAGCTTTCACCGACCAATACTTCTTCCAGCTCCAACAGGGCGGCGATCGCTTCACGCTGCGCAATACCCTTGTCGCCAGAATTGCGGTTAGTGGCCTTAACAATATCCGGGTGCTGTGCCAGCTTGCTCATGGTGGCGCGGCCAAAGACACCGACATTGGGTCGCATGATGCATGAGTCCAGGCCGAGCATGATGTCGCCAATCGGATCTGAGTTGGTGAAGTCACTCCACTGATCTGTGCCTGACAAAACAATCTTGTTAGCCGCGGCATAGTTGGCAGCATTAAACACTTTGCCAGCTACTCGAAGCTCGCGGTCCAGCTCAATGATATTGGTCAGCTGCTCAGTGGCGCGCTGCACAGGATCATAGTTGTCTGGCGCATTCAGGATGTCAGATATCGGTATTGGATCGTCCAAGCCCCAATCTTCAGTGGAGTCGGTCACTTCTGTGCCAGTAAATTCAATTTCGTTCGGCTTGGACTTACGACCAACCTTGGTGTCCGGCACTGTAAAGCCTTCTGCCAGGTCATACTTTGTGTACTTAAACTCTTCCTTACCAACAGGCACACGCGGCAATACTGCGTCTGCAATCATGGTGCGGTTACTGTAAGCGATGGCGATGCCTGTCAGAACCGGATCAACTGGAAATGGTGTTTTCATTAACTAGCTCCTCTATTAACCTTGAATCTGACCAGGACGGATATAGACATCAACAATGTCGCCAGCCACACCAGCAACACCGGCATAACCGATGATGCGATTGTTCGTGCCCGCTGCTGGCCCGGCCGCAACGGCTTTGCCGCTAGCGTCTGCCGTGAGCGGATCACCCGCTGCAATCGTGCCGCCATATTCAACCGGCACGAATCGATCCAGCGCCACATCGACGCGCTCATTGGCGACAACAGATTGATTGGCGGGTATCACCGCCGCACCGATCAATAGGTCTGTGGCTGCAGTCGCCTGCAACACCTGGCCATCGGCTGCGCCGTGCATAACAATGCGGTACGCTGCAATCGCGCCTTCCGCTACATAGTTTTTGATGTACTGATTCATGGCTTACTTGACCCCCTTGGTTACGTGATTCATTGCAGCTGAGACCAAAACAGTACGACCGCTTTCAGCCTCTGATGCCACAAAGTCCTGAGCTGCTTTTGCCAGGGCGTTGGCATCATCCATATCGATTCCCGCCTCACCGGCATTCGTCTCTGTTGTGTCCACCTGTTTAGGCACAGCAGCAGCAAAGTCTTTAAACCATTGCAGCGGTGTCTTCTTGATGTGCTGCGATTTGTCGCCTTCACCTGCGCTGAATTCAAACTGCGTATCTTCGGCGTCAGAAAGTTGCAGCATGAAATCCACCGCGCCTTCAGCCTGGGCCGGGGTCAGATTGCTGCCATCGACAAAGGCAGTGAAATCAGTTGTCAGTCGCTGGCGGCGTTCGCTATCCAACTGCTGCTGTAGTAATTCTTCACTGACTGAGAAATCGGATTTCGCAGCGTTGCGGCCACGTTGTTCTGCGGCATCAATATCCGCCTGGGTAAATTCGGGTGGCACGTCGGCACCTCCTTGGTTGTGGTTGTCAGAGGAAAATGAGGAGGGGGTTTCCTCCGAAGGATTTAGCAAGGCATCAGCATGGTCTTTCATGCTGTCGATCTCATACTCAGGCAGCACCTGGTCAGCCTTGTCCAGGCCATGCTCCCCGATTAGAAATTCACGCATGCGGCGCATAACGCGAGCAAATACATTCGGCGTGTACCAGTCAGCCTCGAAATCGTAAGTTTCTTCAGCATCAGCACTGGAATAATTCATCGCATCGAGTGGAATCGCTGGGCGCCTGGCACCGAGAAAACCAACATGCTCAATTGCCATCGTGTTATCAGGGGTCTTATATATACGCACTGAGCGTTTGCGGTATGCGCCGTCTTCAACACCAGTGGCAAAGGCTGGGTTTACGTCGCGGAACTTGGCTTGCAGGGAATCCCCGTCACGTTTCAGTTCATCAATCCAGCCATAGGCGGGATCGTTATGCGTAGGATGGCCAACAACAATCGGGGCGGCAGTGGCGGCGCTGTGGTTGGCCACCATCTGATCAAGCTCTTCATTCGTCCATGTGCGTTTAACACCATTGCTGGATGTGTGTTCGCCAGAACGAAAGACCTCGACGTGATCGTCGAAGCCTTTGAAGTCGTGTTGTGTGTTTTTGTGTTTGTCCATGCCGTGCATATTGATGCAGACAGACAAAAGAAAAGAGCCGTAAAATTGTTTACGCCTCTTCATTGATGGTGATGTTTATAGAATTACATTGCTAGGTTTAATACGTCAAGAGTAGCTGCTAAAACCACAATAGAGGATAGAGCAATGTAATCACTTTCAATTATCGGCATATAAAAAAAGGGGCGCTGTGTGCGCCCCTTTTTATTACCACCTTGGATAAGCCCTGCATACATCTTTGCCGCAACGTTGACAGACAAATACCTTATCACCCTCCAGGCTGATGCGAACAAATCGCCATTTATGACCCATTAAATAACAGTGCAGACTTTTCATTTCCCAATCTGGCTTAACATATCTCGATGACGCGTAATCTCAGCCTCAGCAACGCTTATTTTTAAATTATATTTTGATACCACTGCACTCATTTCATTAGAGATGCTGTTTTCCCACGTGGCACCTGCAGAGTTATTAGCAGATCGAGATTTCTTTTTTTTAAGTGCAGCTAACTCTTTATCCATTGATAAGCGCAATTGATCAATTTTGGATTCTTGCCGCCTTATTTTTGATTTTAAGTTATGTATTTTTGAATCGCGTTTCATTTTGACTGTTCGGTCGAGTAAGGAATCTATATCCCTAGAATTAGGTTGATGAACCTTAATGTCTAGTTTCTCGGCTTCATCTGCACAGGGCTTATCGGAATATACGGTCTGGTTATCCACCACGCATTTGTATACAGCCGCATGCGCAGGAAATGTGGCTGCAAGTACTATTAAAATAAAAAACCTCACGTTACTCCCCCCTTAATATTATTAGCCTGCATTACCATTATTTCTAACAATGCACGCCTTAATGCCAAACTCAATAAGGCTGCACGCCTATCACTCAACCCAAGCATATTTAAAACCGATTTAAAAACGATTGTGAGCGGCCCTAGCGAAAACTTCAAGCCATGACAGCAGGGACGCTTAGAGCGGCCCTCTGTGGGCCTGAGGTTAAAAAACTAGCTGGTCTCGTTTTTAGCTATCTTCCATAATCTAAAGCTTTCGTTTGAGGCTTCCATATCGGCAATCAGTAAACGGGCTGTTTCATCAATAGACAGACCTCGGTTACGCGCCACTGAACGCAGCAGGTTGAATGCGCCTGACTCACTCAGTTCCGATCTGCCCATGATGATTCCGACAGCTGCATTTCTAGTTTTGCTTTGCAGCCATCTGGCCTGATCAGCGCCCCGCGCCAGTGCAATCTCTATGGTCAACAACAACTGCTCTAAGTCGAGATGTCTGATATCGCGCTTTACAATGAAACCTAATGCACCAACATCGGCAGCACGCCGCACCAGGTCTGGCGTGCTGTCACCCGTAACAAACACAAAAGGCACGCCCCAGCCTTGCAGCCTATTAGCCAACTCAACGCCATTCATATTAGGCATGTGCTGATCAGTCAACACCAGGTCAGGACGTTTTGACTTCACTTCACCCCACGCCTGAACGCCATCATCGACGGATATGACAGTATGTTTTTTTAGGATTTCTTCAAAGAATCGACGGATTATCGGGTCGTCATCCGCCACTACGATCCTGGCCATGCAAACTCCTTGGCCCCCATAATACTATATCGGCCTCGGATGCTATTGAATGACTCTGTTTGACTCGTCGCTTTATACGGCGCTGTTGCGCAATTCTGATAACCTCTGGATCGCTGACCCCGCGCTGATGCGCAAACGCCGCTAATTGAACAACCGCACCAATACCTACAACCTTTCCCATGATTCCCCCGAATCCATAGCTATATAAGCCAGCACGACGTGCTGCCCGATTAACCACAATCCGAGGTGGTAGATTTTGACACCCTTGCCACAATCCGTGGTGACTAGAGAAACATTACGTTAGCAGAGTTTATATATGCTTTACACCCTGTAATTTACTTACAGTTGCCCGCCGCCTTTCTGTTCATCACAATCACCAGCCAGATCGTACTCTTCATTCAGCTGGTCTGCCGCAAGCCCACGCACTGCCTGCAACACCTCTGCTCGGCGTGCACTATTCAGATACCGATAAAGATCTATAAGCGTGAATAGATCAGCGTTTGAGTCTTCGGGATCAATTGCCCGTCGCGGTGGTTGATTGACAGTGTATTTTACGCTGGTTTCTTGGGTACCAATATAAGAAGCTCGGGCACCAGTAATAATGTACAGGACATCCGCGCCAGCCTCAGCGACCCCTTCAAAATAGTCACTATCCGGCTTCCTATCTCCTTTTTCATAATTGATCTGCGAACCTTTTCCGACCCCCCCTTTGCTTCCAAACACGGTCTGGCTCATGCCAAGTCGCTTACGCTCCTCAACTAACCTTTCAAACAAGGTACTCAATTGGCAACCTTTTGGGGTTGACTGGTATTCATTTGTATACTAATCTCCTGTCATGCAGTTCACAAACGTGAACCACAAGAGCAAATAAAAAGGAGGTCATTGTGAGTCCCCATGACATAAATGCCATTTTAAAGAAAAAAGGTTACACCCAAGAACTCATCGCCTCTCGATTAAAGATAGACGATCGCTCAACTATTTCACACGTCATCCACGGTCGTGGCCGCAGCAGCAAAGTTGAGAGCCTCATTTCAGAACTCACCAACAAACCACTAAATAAGCTTTGGCCCAAATGGTATCAAAAAACAGGGCGGGCTGCGGCATGATCATCCCACCAACTCTGGCGGCGGCAGACTGCCCATGCGCAATGCCTTCAGACCCATACTGCAAACCACGTCCCGGTCTGCACCTGACAGCGGCAGATGTGCGTCATGAAATAGCTCTAATAGAGGCCGCGCCAGATTGCACAGGTATGCCGCCGCATACAGCTGCAGATCAGTCGGCTGCGCGGGAGGGGACAGAATGACCATCGTTACCTCTTTAATGTTGACTCTCATCCAGCCTCGCACATCGATATTTATTAACTGCTGGCGCAAGGCGGAAACATCCCGCACCTGGGCCAGAAGCGCTTTGCTTAGAGCATCACAACTCTCGATGTATTTCATTTCTTTTACCCCTGTTGCGTCTGTGTGTGGAAACAGCGTAGCCAACCAAGAGGTCTGTGTCAGTGGATAAAAACAATAATTCTTTTACCAGTGATCAGCCAGATCTCTTCCAACAAGTGGGCGGCATGACACCAACCCACTTGAGCGACAACGCACCAGACCTTGATATTCGGCTGGAGCTGCTGGCGGGCATTAAGGAGGCGCTGCGTCAAGCGGCCAGGCATGGATTGGGGCGGGAGCGAATAATCGACCGCATGAACCTTTGTTTGCCGGATGAGAGCCAAATCACTAAACGCCAGTTTGATGGCTGGACTGCCAAGAGTTCAGAAGACCGGCCTTTTCCGGCTGAGATGTTGCCCCCTTTGATCTGGGCGCTTAGAGGTGTGCTGACCCCTTTAGAAGTCATCACCAAAGCGTTGGGGCTGCATGTGATTGATGAGCAGGAAGCCTTGGCCAAGCAGTTAGGGGAAACGATTTTAACCAAGACGCAGATCGCACAACAAGAGCGATTTTTACGCAACAAACTAGGAGGTTAGTTATGAGTGGTTTTAAATTATCAGACTTTGAAAATATGAAGACTGTAACGGCGGGATTAGCGTTTGCCGAGCAGATGGCTCACCTTAAATTAATTGAGACTAAGCATTTATGCTCAGTAATTAAAGCGGGATCAGCTTTAGCTGTTACCAACGAAAAAGATGAAGACCATTACTGTCAAAAAAAAGGAGTGTCTAAGCAGTGGTGCAAATCTGCTGTTGATGTTTTTTATGTGTATGTCCACCAGAGGAAGCAGCATAAAATTTCCGACGCCCTGGATTTTACTCGTAACTCATCTGCTTATGCAGGCCACATAGAGTTGCTAAGTGTGGAGAAGGGGTTATGAGCGATACAAAGAAACCTCGCAGCCCTCGTAACAACAAACCGTTGGAGGGTGAAGTTCAAAAGCCTAAAAAGGCATTAGCCACGCCGATTGATTGTGATGATGAGACGCAAGCACTTGTAAAAAGGTTTATGTCGATTAAAGAAAGCACGGATATAGATTTGCCTATATATCGCGGCAAACTACTAACCGGACAAGAACTTGAAGTTAAGACCAGCAAGAAAGAAGCAGGTCTTGATAAATCATATATCGAAATGGGGTTTTACTACCTACTGTTAAAACGGGAGCTTGGTCACGGTGCATTTGGTGGCAGATTAAAAGATAAGGGCGTAGAAGCTCGCACAGCCCAACGGTGGATGAAGGCTGCTCTATTGGTTCAGGGTGTTTCAGAATCAAATGCGACACGCGTGTCGCATTTGCCACAACGAACAATTAATTTAATTGCCGCGCTCCCCGCACCAATTGTTGACGAAATGTTTGATGATGGCACGCTAAATGACGACTTAACTTATGGCCAGACCCAAGAAGTAGTCCAGCTTCGCAAGCAGCTGGATAAAGAATACAAAAAGAACGACCGCCTGTCTGAGCGTGTCGGGCAGCTGGATGAAGAGACCCGCAAAAACAAAGCCCTGCCAGAGACGGCCCTATATATAAAGGAGTTGCGCCGGGCGGTGCTTGAAGAGACTGAGTGCCTGCGTGTAAACAGCCACACCCTGCAAAGCATTATGGATAGAGCTGCCATGCTGCCGCAGGATGTTAGCCAGGCAGAGCTGGATAGTGTTGTCCATCCGCTGATGTATGCCTTGCAAGGGCTGTACGCCACCATCACAGCACTGCATGACAAGGGTTTTGATCTGTTTAAGGATTTCAAAGCGGATGTAGATGTGTTCCCCCCTGAGCTGGATAAAAAGGAAGTCGCTAATGCCAAGCGCCTGATGAAGTCGTTTGATAACGAGGCCCAGCTGCGTGACAAGTTGCGCCAGGTGGATTTGGCCCCAACAGGCAAGAAGGTTAAATAATGCAAACCCAGCGCCTCATCTTGCCGCACCTGCGTGTTGTCGATAGCACCACCACGGAGCCTGCACGTTTGAATACCAGGCAACAAGAAAAGCGTGATGCTCTGGTGGTGGTGATGCGTTATATCCGCAAACTGCGCGGTGAGTCAGGCGGTGAAAGTTTGGGACCAGCGGTGGCCGTGTTTCAACGGCAGCATAAAGAAGGAGCGTTGGCGTCTGCTGTCATTACCGCGCTGGCGACACTGCAACCCAAGAAGGCTGGCAAGTGTCCTGATCGCGCCACCTTATATCGCTGGGACGATAAGTACCGCCAGCACCTGAACGGTGACACCGCCGCGGCTGCACCCAAACACAAAGGCAAGGAACGTAAGGTCTACGGCTGGGAGGCGGTGGCGCTTCGTCTTTGGCAAACACCCACCAAGCGCAGTATTTCATCCGTCGCCATTGAACTGCGTGAGGATCACGGCTTCGACAGCGCCACTGATAGCCGGGTGCGCAGTTACCTGAAGTCACTACCCGCCAACTTTAGCGCAAACTCATCAGCACGGATGGGGGCGCGACTTTATCGCAACACCCAGCGTGGTTTTGTACGCCGCGACACTGAATGCCTGCCCACTGGTTTTATCTATCAGGGTGATGGCCACACCATCGACGTTTACATCGCTCATCCATTTACTGGCGACATCTGGCGCGCCGAGCTGACCGTGTGGTTGGATGTGCGCAGCCGCTATGTTGCAGGCTGGTATATCAGTGAATCAGAGAGCAGCCACAGCACCTTGTTTGCGTTGAGCCGGGCGTTGGTTGGTCACGATCATGTTCCTGCGATGCTGCACATCGATAACGGTTCTGGTTACGCATCAAAAATGATGAACGATGACAGCGTTGGTTATTACGCCCGCTTTGATATCGAACCTATGTTTGCCCTGCCATACAACGCTAAAGCCAAGGGCCAGGTGGAACGTTTCTTCGGCACGATGGAACGTGACTTCGGTAAACGCTGGGACACTTACTGCGGTGCCGACATGGCCGACGAGGCACTACAAAAGGTTGTTCGTGAAGTTAAGACCGGAAAGCTTCGCCTGCCATCGCTGCATGACTATTCAACTGCCCTGGCTGCGTGGATAGAAAAATATCATAACCGCTCACACGACGGCTTGAACGGCCGCACCCCGGCAGAGCTATGGAGTGAGCTGGAACAAGTGCAACTACACACACCCAGCGAAGCCATCATCAAGCCACA
>Ga0316207_10001753_pt1 | contig 24972 bp, 22 predicted proteins | sample 6weekpyrite_MG_FD_204943 | JGI IMG/M metagenome (GOLD analysis project Ga0316207, IMG submission 204943) | Microbial mat bacterial communities from mineral coupon in-situ incubated in ocean water Damariscotta River, Maine, United States -... | ecosystem: Environmental > Aquatic > Marine >... | reverse complement strand
GGCAGGGACGGTATTTATCTTTTCCATGAAGACAATAACCAGCGTTTTTCAAACCAGTTAGGAACTAATTTTCGGTTCTCATCGGATATTGGTGAAGAAAACTGGATAAAAATGCGTAATGCGTCCAAGCCCGGCTACATGTTACTGGATGACGGTCGCATGTATTTCTATTCAAGCTATACACCCTACGAGGATGGGCGTTCTCGCTGGTTACTGGTGATCGAGGCGGCCTACGATACGGTATTTGAATCTGTAACGCGCCTGCGCTGGTCAATCTGGGTGCTGCTGGTTGCGTTGCTTGTTCTCAGCCTTGTCATTGCACGCTGGGCTGCAGACCGTCTTGCTAAGCCAGTGCAGGAGCTTGCTACCACGATTACCCGTTACGCAGATGGTGATGAGCAGGCCCGCTACGCTGATGACAGTCGTAATGATGAAGTCGGCATTGTTGGTCGTGCGTTTAATTATCTTTGTGGTTCACTGGAGCACACTCGTAATGAGCGTGACAAGGCGGAAACGGCCGCGCGTCAGTCCGAACGTCTCGCAGCGGTTGGCCAGATGGCAGCAGGGGTAGGTCATGAGATCAATAACCCACTCATGAATATTATGTCGCTTGCCACCCTGATCGAGTCATCTGTCCAGGAACAGGAAAATTCCGAGCAAATTAAAAGCGATTTACATACCTTACAGGAAGAGGGTGCGCGCTGTGCCCGTATCGTACAGGGGATCCTGAAATTCGCACGTGCCAGCGAACCCGTTTTTGAACAGTTTATGCTGGATGTGTTGCTTTCCGATACCGTTGAGCTACTCAGGCACAGGGCAGATTCCGGTATGCTCAAGATCGAAACTGACCTCGCGCCTGGCTTGTCAATGCGTGGCGATCCGAACCAGCTACAACAAGTACTGGTTAATCTTCTCCTGAATGCGTTTCATGCTTCACATGAAGGCGATACCATCAAGGTTCTTGCCCGGCATGAGGATGGTATAGCTGTGATCGAAATCATTGACCAGGGTGAGGGTATCTCAGAAGTGGACATGTCGCATATCTTTAACCCGTTCTTCTCTACCAAGCCGGAAGGGGAAGGCACGGGCCTCGGGTTGTCTGTCAGTTATGGAATAATCAAAAAACATGATGGAGAGATATCGCTGGACAGTGAGATCGGTCAGGGAACACGTGTAGAAATCAGGCTGCCACTGGATGGTTCCTCATATATGCAAACTAATGAGCAGTTAGCGGTGTCTGGGGGAGAGTAGATTTGGATCTGACAAATACTAAAATTCTTTTTGTTGATGACGACCCGGTGACATGCAAGGTTATGCAGCGTCAGTGTGACAGCGCAGGCTTTGACTGCCGCGTTTTTCAGTCACCACTTGAATGCATGGATGTCTTTACGAAAAACGGTGCCGATGTTGTGGTGACTGATCTGCGCATGCCGGAGATGAACGGTTTTGACCTGTTAACGGAACTACGAAGCATTGATCCGGAAGTACCGGTACTCGTCATGACCGGGCATTCTTCTGTCGAGAACGCGGTTGAGGCTATGAAGCGAGGCGCTGCAGACTTTATCAAGAAACCGTTTGATTTCGAAGAATTCAGACTCACGGTGGAGCGCAGTATAGAAGCACAGCGGCTAAAGAAAGAAAACAAGCTACTGAAAAAACGCCTGCGCCGTTCCGGCAACCGTTTTGGCATGATTGGCGACAGTCCGGCCATGCGTTCAATGTTCAATTCAATCGAGAAAGTGGCTGAGGTCAGTTGTAATGTCATCATTACAGGCGAGTCGGGTGCGGGCAAAGAACTGGTCGCGCATGCCTTGCATGATTTCAGTCCGCGCAAGGACGCACCTTTTGTTGTGATCGATTGTGGTTCCCTGACCGAGACATTGCTTGAATCTGAATTGTTTGGTCATGAAAAAGGCGCCTTTACTGGTGCCAGTCAACGCAAGCAGGGACTTATGGAGCAGGCTAGTGGCGGCACACTGTTTTTTGATGAGGTGTGCAACATCTCTGATGCCATGCAAATGAAACTCATGCGGGCAATTGAAGAACAGCATGTGACACGAGTAGGGGGGACAAAATCGACGCCCATCGATCTGCGCATCGTCGCGGCCACGAATAGGGATCTTGAACAACTCGTCGAGGAGGGCAGCTTCAGGCACGACTTCTACCATCGTCTCAATGTCGTCAATATCCGAGTTCCATCGCTGGACGAACGACGTGAAGATATACCCTCATTCGTCGAAAACTTTGTAGATGAGTTTGCAAACCGTTATAACCGCCCAGCGAGGGGTTTTGATGCAGCATCAATGCGTCGTCTGTGTGATGCCCCCTGGCCCGGGAATATCCGTGAACTGAGAAACATGGTCGAGCGCTGTGTGATCCTTTCAGATGGCCCGATACTGAGTTGGGCAGAAGAATATGTCGATGAATCCACCGAGAAGTGTTTTAACGAGTCGCTCTTTTCAGGCTCCAATTTTATTACCCTGGAGGAACTTGAACAGGCCTATATCGGACATATCCTGAACCATGTAAAAGGTAAAAAGACGCATGCCGCGCAGATCCTGGGCATAGACAAGACAACACTGTGGCGCAAGCTGAAACGTTTCCAGGATGAACAGGAAAAAGCGTTGTAATTTACAATATAGTCATGCCAGAATGGTGCGTATTGCAGTCCTTTTTTATCGGCTAAAAACGGGTTGCAGTAGTAGAAACAAATTATAACTGGTTGAATTGACAGTGATTTATACCCAGGCACGGGTCGCGGCAGCACCTGGAATGGTAATTGGGCTTTTATCGGTGTTAAATCATACGTGCGCAAACGACAATATTGTCATTTTGGGAATAGAGAGGAGAAGTTGTAATGACTACAATTAAAAAAACAATGATGCTTGCTTTTGCAGGTGTAATGGCTGTTTCACTTGCTGGTTGTGCTAGCGGTGGCGGTGAGCGTAAGGCTGCCAAGAACGGTTACAAGGCTCAGAAAGTTGTTTACCACATGAACGACATCAACTGGGGCTACCGTGGTCTGCGTAACATGAAGAACCACCTCAATGCACTGGGTGACAAGAACCTCGAAGCTGTTATGGTTTTCCATAGCTCAGGTGGTTTCATCCTCGTTGACGGCAAGAAAGACAAGAAGGGTCATGCCTTTGGTGATCAAATCCAGTCTCTGGCTAACCGTGGCGTGAAGTTCGCACTGTGTGCCAACACTGTCCGTGGTAAGAAGATCCCTAAGGACAAGATCAACCTGAATGCTGAAATCATTCCTTCAGGTGTTGCTGAAGTTGCTGAACTGCAGCACAAGGGCTACGTATACGTTAAGCCATAGGTCGATTACCTTCTTTTAGGTAAAAAAAAGCCGGGCTTGTCCCGGCTTTTTTTCGTCCTGAATTTATATCAGGGGCAATTACTACTTGATTCAATACCAGCAAGTCAGTACACTGCGCGCGCTATTGATGCGGGGTGGAGCAGTCTGGCAGCTCGTCGGGCTCATAACCCGAAGGTCGTAGGTTCGAATCCTGCCCCCGCTACCACATTTAACTTACTTTCTCGGGTCTGTGCCAGCAGACCCGGATAATCGACAGTAAGTTCGGCCACCAGGTGGTCCCCTTCGGGGACCAGCCTGATGGTTTTCCCAAGTAATTCAGCTAGTTGACTCCGTAGCCGGGCTATATCAGTTCCAGCCACCTTCTCTAGATCACGTATCATCTGTTTGTAACCCTTCGAAATTTTAGCCAGTACTGCATCGATATCGACATGTTTGTCAGATATCTGTTTTAGTTTCTGCTCTAGCTCATCTCGTTTAGTCTCTGCAAGCTCTAGAGCCGCTTTCGTTGACGAAGTGAAGATTCCCTGGCGAATGGCAGCCAGGATATTATCTATTTCCTCCGGAGTGGCCTTAATCTCTTTTACGAGGCCCTGTGAGCCGTCCTATTGGACATTCTCCTTCAATAGGCCCCGACACTGTTGAGTTGCATCCAAAAGTGATCCACTATTTGCACTGAACTTTGATCCACTTAGATACTTCGAATTTTGCAATATTACTGGCTATTATTGGAGCATCAGTGGTTCACTTATTAAATGCAAAAGTATTCGAAAGTGGCTCAATCTAGCATGCAAATCAACACCTGAGGCGTTAGTAAGCAAATCCATCAATCGTATTTGTCAGGCGGTTTTTTCGTTTTTAAAAATCATCATCTACTGGCTTATGTGTTTTTCTTACTGATTTTGGTAGCAGTGCAAGTTTTTCCTCAACATAGCCACGATGTAAGCGGAGTGCTTTTTCATCTGAATTGAAGAGAGCTACGCCGACAATAGCTGCCACCTCGAACACAGCCCCAATGGCACATTTAGGATCACCTTTTTCAATTCGCTGCAGTAATCCTCTGGATATGCCTGCACGCTCGGCCAGCTCTTGAGCAGTCAGTTTTTGCTCTTTACGCGCTGAACGTATCAATCCGCCCAGAAGGGTTAGGGCATCTTCGCAATAGCGAGAATAGGTGCGTGTAATTGATTTTGGCATAAAATGGTCTATATAAAGCTCATAATATATTCATATGATCTATATATAGTTCATTATGTATGAGATAAGCAACTTGTTTTTAATCGAATAAACACTATATTAATTAATATTCATAAAATTAGCCTAATATAATTAAAATTCATGGGCAATAATCGTTTTTCATGAAATGATGGCAATGCAAATGAAATAATAGATATTCATAAGATATGGCAAAATATAATCAAAATTCACGTCCCGTAACTCCTTTTCACGCTTTTCCGGCACTGGAGGAGGGGATGTCACTTGCTGGTTATGCGGCACTGATCGTCGGTCATGGTTTGTCTGTACCTGCTCCTGATTATCTTTCTGCCATTGGAACCAAGCATAAGAAGTACGAAAAGGAGAGATGGCGTATTTTTACGCCAAGGCATAAGCCTGAAGAAAGCCTGCATGGACATTTAACATTTGCGCTTAAATATGAAGGTATTGATCTTGCCGTACTCAAAGCCTTGTTTGATGCAATTGAGCCGGAAGCCATTGCAGATATTGTTCGCTCGGAACCCACAGGAGCATATAGCCGGAGAATATGGTTTTTATATGAATGGTTGTGTGAGAAAACACTCGATATTGAAGATGTAACACAGGGAAACTTTGTTGCTCTTATCAATAATACGCTTCAGTATCCGGGGCCATCTCGTGATTCAAAACGCCATCGTGTTCGTAATAATTTGCCGGGTACTCGTGAGTATTGTCCTCTGATCAGGAGAACAGAAAGTCTAGATCACTTTATTGGGCAGAACCTCTCTCAGGCAGCGATTGACAATATTGGTAAAACGCATGCAGACCTGTTGAGTAGAGCAGCAGCTTTTTTATTACTGAAAGACTCAAAAGCATCCTACACCATAGAAGGTGAAACCCCGCCACATAACCGAATTGAGCGGTGGGGGAAAATTATCGGTGAGGCAGGGCAGAGAACACTCAGTATTGAAGAGTTGGAGTATCTTCAAAGAATTGTCATAGAGGATATCCGCTTTGTTATGCCCGGATGCCGCGTTGAAGGAGGATTTGTCGGCGATCATGATCGTGCGACCGGAATGCCTATGCCAGTTCACATCTCAGCACGTCCTGAGGATTTGGAAAGCCTATTAACTGGCCTGATTGAAACATATCAGATTCTTGGTAAGAGTGATTATGATCCCGTGCTTATGGCGGCATTGATTGCGTTCGGTTTTGTCTTTATTCATCCATTTGAAGATGGCAATGGCCGTATTCATCGCTACCTGTTTCACCATGTCTTGGCAGAAACCGGATTTGTTCCTAAAGGAATGGTTTTTCCGGTATCTGCTGTCATTCTGGATCGTATCGATGATTATAGGAAGACGCTGGAACATTATTCAAAACCCAGACTTGATCTGATTGAGTGGCGACCAACAGATAAGAATAATGTTGAAGTCTTAAATGAGACTATCGATCTGTATCGTTATTTTGATGCCACTAAACAGGCAGAGTTTTTCTTTGAATGTGTTGAGGAGACAGTGAATAAAACTTTGCCTGAAGAAGTTGACTACCTGACAAAGTACGATCTGCTAAACGACTTCATCAAAAACTATATCGACATGCCAGATAAATTGGTTGATCTGCTTATACGCTTTTTAAATCAAAATAATGGTAAATTATCAAAGCGTGCACGTGATAGGGAGTTCAATCAGCTTACTCAGGATGAAGTACAAACCATTGAACGCAAGTATGATGATATCTTTCACAGCGACTAGTGAAAGCGAGTTTTAGAGCAATCCTGATTGCTTAACTCGCGTTCTCAGTTCCTCAAGAGCAGACATCTTCTTTGGGGAGGCACAGCTAACAATCCGAGCGAGGATGAATTCCCAGACCTGTACTGCACGCTGTTTCTCAAATTCATAGGACATCACGACGTCAAAATGGGCAAAATTAGTAAAATGCCCACAAGACACCGCTTACCGCGACATCCTTGATTTAATCGATCGAGGCGTATTGCAAAAAGACTCAGGTGGTAGTCGGAGTACAAGCTATTCGTTATAAAGAATGAGCTACGGAATGAATGAGCCTGCATGTGGGGAATATCGCTCGTTATGGTGTGCGTGCTTTGTAATACCAAACATGGAGAGAAACCTGACGATAACGCCTCATCGTAACTGAATAACACAATATCTATATAATAGATCAAAAATACAGTTAATAACGGCGAGCGATAACATGCAGGATATATTCACACCTCTCAGTGACGAGGAGCTTGAGCAACTGGAAAGCTTCTTACTCGATCGTATTGACGATGATGTTGATACGACAGGTATGGATGAGGGCATTTTCGACATCTTATCATTAGATGGTTTTTTTACTGCGATTGTCAGTGGGCCGGCCACAGTGCCACCTTCTCAATGGATAGAGGCAGTATGGGGCGATTTTGAACCCTCGTGGGAAGATGAAAAGGAATTTGAGAAAATATTTACATTACTGATGCGGCACATGAATAGTATCGTGTCATCTTTAATGGATGCACCTGACCAGTTTGAACCGCTGTTCATGGGGCGAGAAGTCGAAGGTAAGCTTTACACTATTGTAGATGAGTGGTGCTTTGGATATATGTTGGGCATCGAGCTTTGTAAGGAGCAGTGGCAGCTGAATGACATGCCGATGCGAACCTTGCTTGAACCCATTCGTATTTTTGGCACTCAGGAAGGGGGGGTAAGCTTGATGATATGAGTGAAGAAGAAACTGAAAAGCGCCGCCAGTCAATCACTCCTTATGTGCGAGAGATTCACGCATACTGGTTGGTAAACCGAGATGATGCTGTCTCTCAATCACCGGTTCATCGCGGTGAGCCTCGAGTGGGGCGAAATGCTCCTTGTCCCTGTGGAAGTGGAAAGAAGTAAAAAAAATGTTGCTTGCATTAGATCGCTGGAATTCTGGCTAGATAGATATTTAATACAAGTGTGAATTTTTTGTTGAGCGATCAATGTTCGGGTAACTGGTGAGAGTTAATGGGGCAATATTGAGTGTAATTCAACAATGCGGACTTTGTGGTACCATTGAGTCAGTACATGGAAGTGCTTTTACCAGGTTTTTTAATATTGTGCTTGGTCTGTTAATAAGAGTCTGTTAATATCCCGTCCATTGATTCGCTAAGGATTTATTTTTATTAAATTTTTAGTGTGCGGTGAGTGGAATGCGGATAGTTAAATTTTGGCTGAATCGCGCCCCCCCCCCCCGCTACCAAATTTGCAATAAAAATAACAGGTTAGAGTTTTTGCTCTAGCCTGTTTTTTTACCTGGGCCTGGATTGAGTTCAATAACTGGCGAACAGTATGCAGGTGTTGCTGAAGGCGGTATTAAACAGGCCTGATTATTTGCCTGAAACCACTTGCTTTTAGCCATGTAAGCCTGTGAAGAACTGGCGTTTTATCAGTTCGAAGGCTATAATCTGAGCCGCTTTAAAGCTATCAGGTATTGAAAGCGGTTTTTTTGGAAGTGGGCCTTGTGCCCATTTTTTGTTTCCGGAAGGTATGAAATGGGACAACAGGCTGTAAAAGTAGCCACTTTGATTGAACCGTCCCTGGTGGCAATGGGGTATGAACTGGTGGGTGTTGAGTACTCCCCGCAGGGTAAGCACTCCATGCTAAGGATTTACATCGATAGCCCGGAAGGCATTGATGTTGATGATTGCCAGCAGGCCAGCCACCAGATTAGTGGTGTTCTGGATGTGGAAGACCCGATTTCAGGTCAGTACACGCTGGAGGTCTCATCACCGGGAATAGAGCGGCCATTATTCACAAAGGCGCATTATGAGCGCTTTGTAGGTGAGCGGTGCGAGATCAGGTTGCATACGCCGGTTAATGGGCAACGTAAGTTTACAGGGCAGTTGGCTGGTGTAGAAGACAACAGCGTACTGCTTGATTTGGAAAACGGTGAAAGTGTAAAGCTTTCACTTGCCGAAATAGATAAGGCAAAACTGAAACCAGAGTGGTAAACCACCTGGTATTGCAGAGGTAGAGGCAGAGGATATGTCGAAAGAAATTTTGATGGTTGTAGATGCGGTGTCTAACGAAAAAGGCGTCGAAAAGGAAATTATTTTCCAGGCAATCGAAGCCGCATTGGCAACAGCAACAAAGAAACGTCATGAAGGCGATATTGGTGTTCGTGTTGATATCGATCGCGAAACGGGCGATTACGATACCTACCGTACCTGGGATGTCATCGACATCATGGATTTTGATCCTGAATTACGTGACTCTGTCCTTACACTCGAAGAAGCAAAACTGCGCAAATCGGATGCTGAAGTGGGTGATGTCATTGAAGAAGACATGGAATCTGAAACATTTGGCCGAATTGCTGCACAGACTGCGAAGCAGGTCATTATGCAGAAGGTACGTGAAGCTGAGCGTGCCCAGGTTGTTGATGCCTACCAGGACCGTGTCGGTGATCTGGTAACAGGTGTCGTTAAACGCGTCGAGCGAGGCAATGTCATCCTTGATCTGGGGAACAATGCTGAAGGTCTGATTTCACGCGACAATATGATCCCGCGAGAGCCAGTACGTACCGGCGATCGTCTGCGCGGTTATCTCTACGAAGTCAGTTCCGAGGTTCGCGGGCCACAACTGTTTATCAGCCGTGTTTGCCCTGAGTTCCTTATCGAATTGTTCAAGCTGGAAGTCCCTGAAGTTGGTGACGACCTTATCGAAATTATTTCTGCAGCACGTGATACCGGTTTGCGTGCAAAGATTGCCGTTAAGACAAACGACCAGCGCATTGACCCGGTTGGTGCCTGTGTGGGTATGCGTGGCTCACGTGTGCAGGCAGTATCAGGCGAGATTGCAGGCGAACGTGTCGATATCATTCTCTGGGACGACAACCCGGCTCAGTACGTGATTAATGCAATGTCACCGGCAGAAGTGCAGTCCATCGTGATTGATGAAGATTCACATAGCATGGATGTTGCGGTTGCGGAAGACCAGTTGTCACAGGCAATTGGCCGTGGTGGGCAGAATGTTCGACTCGCCAGTGAGCTGACCGGCTGGGAATTGAATGTCATGACCGAAGCCCAGGCAGAAGAAAAGAATGAGGCCGAGGCTGACAAAATCCAGAAGCTGTTCATGGAACAACTCGACGTGGATGAAGAAATTGCAGTCATTCTTGTCCAGGAAGGTTTTACAACAGTTGAAGAAGTCGCTTATGTACCTATTGAGGAAATGCTCGACATCGAAGAGTTTGATGAAGAGATTGTCGAGGAGTTACGTAACCGCGCCAAGGATGTCCTGCTGACGCGTGCGATTGCCTCCGAAGAATTGCTGGGCGATGCACAGCCGGCTGATGACCTGCTTAACATGGAAGGGATGGATAATGACCTTGCCTATAAGCTCGCGGCAAAGGGTGTCCTAACTATGGAAGACCTGGCCGAACAGGCTGTTGATGAGATTGCGGACATTGATGGTCTCGACGATGAACGTGCCGCCCAGTTGATCATGAAAGCACGTGAGCCGTGGTTCGCTGAAACAGAAGAACAGGGCTAACAACAAGTTCCATTAAAGAGAGTAGTGATTAATGCCTGACGTAACGGTTAAACAACTTGCAGAAGTGATTGGGATCCCGGTTGAACGGTTGATTGCCCAGCTTGGTGACGCTGGACTCCCTACCAAGGATGCAGATGCAACGATTTCAGATAGCGAGAAAGTAAAACTGCTCAGCCATCTTCGTCGATCGCATGGCAAGGCTGACTCTACTGAAGAGTCGGTTGACGTAGAGCCGAAAAAGATTACCCTCAAGCGCCGTTCAGTCAGTGAGCTACGTCAGAGTAGCGGTGGTGCCAAGAAGACGGTTAATGTTGAAGTGCGCCGTAAACGTACATACGTCAAACGCAGCGCTGTACAGGCAGAAGAAGAACAGAAACGACTTGAGCAAGAAAAGGTTGAAGAAGAAGCTCGTCTGAAAAAAGAAGCTGCTGAACGTGAAGCTGCAGAAGCGGTTGCCAAGGAAGAGGCTGAGCGCAAAAAGATTGAAGAAGACGAAGCTGCTCGCAAGAAGGTTGAGGAAGAAGAGGCCGCAAGGCTCCAGGAAGTAGAGCGTGCCCGTAAGGAAGCAGAGCAAAAATCTGCTGCCGCTGCCACAGAGGATACCCGTAAAAAGGGACGAGGTAAGGATAAAGAAAAGGCGGGTGCGGCGACCAAGTATGGTCGTAAAGAATTGCATGTATCCGGTGATAAGAAGGGCCGTCGTAAAAAGCGTACCAAGGGTAAAGGCCGTGCCGTTTCTTCTGCACCTGCCGGTGAACATGGTTTTGAAAAGCCTACAGCCCCAATCGTACATGATGTTGATATCCCACCGACTATTTCTGTTGGTGATCTTGCGCAGAAGATGAAGGTCAAAGCGGGTGAAGTCATCAAGGTTATGATGGGCATGGGCAGTATGGTGACGATCAACCAGATGCTGGACCAGGACACTGCTACGATCGTAGTTGAGGAAATGGGCCACACCCCTAAGATGATGGTTGAGAATGCGGCAGAAGAAGAAATTCTTGCCGTAACGGAAGAGGTTGAGGGCGAAGAAGTTACTCGTGCACCTGTTGTGACAATCATGGGTCATGTTGACCATGGTAAGACATCATTGCTTGATTATATTCGTGCCTCGAAAGTGGCGAGTGGTGAAGCCGGTGGCATTACTCAGCATATCGGCGCTTACCATGTCGATACTGACAAGGGTATGATCAGTTTCCTTGATACACCGGGACACGCAGCCTTTACGGCGATGCGTGCTCGTGGCGCCAAGGCAACGGATATTGTTGTGATCGTTGTCGCGGCTGAAGATGGTGTAATGCCGCAGACAAAGGAAGCCATTCAACATGCTCGTGCTTCCGGTGTGCCAATGATTATCGCTATCAACAAGATTGATAAGCCTGAAGCTGATCCTGCCAAGGTGACTAACGAACTGGTTGCTGAAGAGGTTGTTCCGGAAGAATATGGCGGTGATGTCATGTTTATGAAGGTGTCAGCACATACTGGCCAGGGTGTTCCTGAATTACTTGATGCGATTCTGTTACAGGCTGAATTGCTTGAGCTGAAGGCAGTCGTTGATGCCCGGGCATCCGGTGTGGTGGTTGAAGCGCGACTTGATAAAGGTCGTGGTACGGTTGCTACTGTACTGGTTCAGAATGGGACTCTGAAGAAAGGCGATATTGTTCTGTGTGGTTCTGAATATGGTCGTGTTCGAGCTATGATCGATGAAGACGGACGCACTGTTGAATCAGCAGGCCCTTCCATTCCTGTTGAGATCCTTGGTTTGTCAGGCACACCTGGTGCTGGTGACGAAGTTATTGTTGTCGACAGTGAGCGCAAAGCACGCGAAGTTGCTCAATTCCGTGGCAGTAAACAACGCGATACAAAACTGGCACGTCAGCAGGCTGCGAAGCTTGAAAATATGTTCTCGCAGATGGAAGGTGGCGATGTTGATGCGCTGAATATCGTGCTTAAGGCCGATGTGCATGGTTCTGCCGAGGCGCTGGGTGAGTCGTTACGTAATATTTCCAATGATGAAGTGAAGGTCAATATTGTTTCGAGTGGCGTTGGCGGCATTAATGAATCTGACGTTCAACTTGCTGTTGCTTCATCTGCAATCATGATCGGTTTTAATGTTCGTGCCGATGCAACAGCGAAGAAGATGATCGCTGATGAAGAAGTTGATCTGCATTACTACAGCATCATTTACGATGCGATTGATGAAGTGAAAAGTGCCGTGCTTGGCATGCTCAAGCCGTTGTACAAAGACGAAATCATTGGTCTGGCAGAAGTTAGAGATGTATTCCGTTCTTCGAAACTGGGTGCAATTGCCGGCTGTATGGTTGTAGACGGCACTATCAAGCGTACCAACCCGATTCGTGTACTGCGTGATGATGTTGTTATTTACGAAGGCGAACTTGAATCGCTGCGTCGACATAAGGATGATGTTGATACCGTCAAGTCAGGTACCGAGTGTGGTATTGGTGTGAAGAACTACAATGACGTCCAGCCGGGCGATCAGATTGAAGTCTATGAACGTACACTGGTTAAGCGCGAGCTGTAACCGGGTATCTGGCACAATCGTATCAAGACAGCAGGCGACACCTGATGGCCAGGGATTTTTCTCGTAAAGAACGTGTGGCGGATCAGATCCAGCGTGAACTTGCGCAACTGATCCAGCGTGACATGCAGGATCCACGCTTGCACCTGCTAAGTGTGTCAGCCGTCGAAGTTAGTCGTGATCTTGCCTATGCCACCGTGTTTGTAAGCAGTCTCTCAGACACCACCAGTCATGATGAAATCCTGAAAGCCTTGCGCAAGGCAGCCGGGTTCTTACGCCACGAGCTCGGCAAGGCCATGCGCCTGCGCATTGTTCCTGAGCTGAAATTCAAATACGACGAATCACTTGAGCGGGGCATGTCCATGTCCAAGCTGATTCATGATGCGATCGAGAGTGATCGTAGTGAGGAAGATGAGGACTGATGGGTAGGCGACGAAACCGTAGCCGTGGCCGTGACGTCAGTGGTGTCCTGTTACTCGATAAGCCACTGGGACTCAGTTCAAACAAGGCACTGCAAGAAGTAAAAAACCTGCTGTTTGCACGCAAGGCCGGACATACTGGCAGCCTTGATCCACTTGCCACCGGCTTGCTGGCTATTTGCTTTGGTGAAGCGACCAAGGTGGCCAATTACATCTTTGATGCTGATAAGCATTACCGCGCGACCGGCAAACTGGGCCAGACGACCACGACAGGTGACCTGGAAGGGGATGTTATTGCGACAAAACCTGTCCCGGATCTCGATAAACAACGTCTTGAGGCTGTTTTTGAACAGTTTACCGGTGAAATCATGCAGGTGCCGCCGATGTATTCTGCGCTCAAGCACAACGGTGAGCCGCTCTATAAACTGGCCCGCCAGGGAATCGAGATTGAGCGTGAGCCACGTCCAGTCACCGTGTATTCGCTGGAATTGGTCGAATTCACCCCTGACAGCTTTACTGTCGACGTGGTGTGCTCCCGAGGCACCTATATCCGTACTCTGGTTGAGGATATCGGTCATGAACTGGGCTGTGGTGCCCACGTAACAGCGCTTCGCCGTACCGCGCTCGGACCTTTTGGGGAAGAGGATATGGTCAGCATGGAGGTGTTACGCGATGCTGAACAGAATGACCGCGAGGCCCTTAACAGTTATGTCAGGCCGATGGAAGAGGCCCTGGTGCACTGGCCGTCAGTGAAACTATCGCCCGATGCAGCCTATTACCTGCGTCAGGGCCAGCCAGTTATCGTGCCAAAAGCGCCAACATCGGGCTGGGTACGCCTGCAAACAGAGGAATCCGGCTTTATTGGGGTCGGGCAAATCCTCGATGATGGCAGGGTAGCCCCGAAACGCTTGTTAAATCTGCCGCAAGAGACGGCGTGACGGGTATTTATTCCTTATTTTTCCTTGTTTAATCAGTGCTTGCGGTTTAAAATACGCGCCTTCACAATCCAGCATGGGGCCGGATCAGGAGTTTTTTAATGAGTATCAGTACCGAACAGAAAGGCCAGATCGTTTCTGACCACAAACGCAACGACACTGACACCGGTTCTCCGGAAGTTCAGGTTGCAATCTTATCTGCACGCATCGATGACCTGTCAGGTCATTTTAAAGAGCACATCCACGATCATCATTCACGTCAGGGTCTGCTGAAGATGGTTAGCAAGCGCCGCAAGTTGCTTGATTACCTGAAGCGTAAAGACGTGAACCGTTACCGTGAACTTATTACCAGCCTTGGTCTGCGTAAGTAAGCGATAGTAATTAGTGTGTCGGGGTAAGGGTATCCCGGCAACAGACAAATATACATAAACGTTTAAGGATTCCCTGTGGCTTCGATCAAGAAATCGTTTCAGTATGGCGATCATACTGTCACCCTCGAAACGGGTGAAATAGCACGTCAGGCTAGTGGTGCCGTGATGGTAAGTATGGGTGACACAGTTGTTCTCGTAACAGCTGTTGCACAAAAGACTGCGGTTGAAGGCCGTGACTTTTTCCCACTTACCGTTAACTACCAGGAGCGCACCTACGCTGCCGGTAAGATTCCAGGTGGTTTCTTCCGTCGTGAAGGTCGCCCGAGTGAGAAAGAAACTCTCACCTCGCGCCTGATTGATCGCCCGATTCGCCCCTTGTTCCCGAAAGGTTTCAAGAACGAAACACAGGTTATCGCAACTGTTATCTCTCTGGATGCAGACATTGATCCGGACATTCCTGCAATGATTGGCACCTCGGCCGCACTGGCTATTTCAGGTGCGCCTTTCAATGGTCCTATCGGTGCAGCACGTGTTGGTTACCGTGATGGTGAATACCTCCTTAACCCGGGCATGGAATCTCTGAAGACTTCAGACCTTGACCTGGTTGTTGCCGGTACAGACAGCGCCGTGTTGATGGTTGAATCAGAAGCTAACTGTTTGTCAGAAGAAGTGATGCTGGGCGCCGTGATGTTTGGTCACGAGCAGATGCAGGCTGTCATTAATACGATTATCGATTTCGCTGCTGAAGTCGGCAATGAAAGATGGGAATGGACTGCCCCTGAAAAAGATACTGCACTGGAAGAGGCTGTGACTGAAGCTGCTACTGCAGGCCTGACAGACGCGTACCAAATCGCTGAAAAGCTCGCCCGTTACGGCAAGGTTGATGAAGTACGTAACGCTGCTATCGAGAAGCTAGCTGCTGGCGAAGGTGAAGAGGGATGGAGTGCTGATGATATCAGCGGCGCATTCTCGTCACTTGAAAAGCGTATTGTTCGTGGTCGTATCATTGATGGTCACCCACGTATTGATGGCCGTGATACATCAACTGTTCGTGCGATTAACGTTCGTGTTGGTGTATTGCCGCGTACACATGGCTCGGCCCTGTTTACACGTGGTGAAACACAGGCTCTGGTTGTGACAACACTTGGTACAACCCGTGATGCACAGATTATTGATGCACTGGAAGGTTCTGTTAAAGACCCATTCATGCTGCACTACAACTTCCCTCCATACAGTGTGAATGAAACTGGTCGTGTCGGTACACCAGGTCGTCGTGAAGTTGGTCATGGTCGTCTTGCCAAGCGCGGTGTGCTCGGTGTGATGCCGGAAATGGAAGACTACCCATACTCTGTTCGTGTGGTATCTGAAATTACTGAATCAAACGGTTCAAGCTCAATGGCCTCTGTTTGTGGTTCATCACTAGCCATGATGGATGCAGGTGTTCCGCTGAAAGCCCCGGTTGCAGGTATCGCGATGGGTCTTATCAAGGAAGAGGAAAAGTTTGCAGTATTGACCGATATCCTTGGTGATGAAGATCACCTTGGTGATATGGACTTCAAGGTAGCCGGTTCTGTTGACGGAATTACTGCCCTGCAGATGGATATCAAGATTGAAGGCATCACGAAGGAAATCATGGAAGTTGCGCTGTCACAGGCATATGATGCGCGTATCCATATCCTTGGTGAAATGGCCAAAGTCATTGATTCTCCACGTGAAGAACTGTCTGATTACGCACCGCGTATCATTACCTTCAAGATCAACCCTGACAAGATTCGTGATGTTATCGGTAAGGGTGGCGCAACAATTCGCTCCATCACTGAAGAAACAGGCACGAGCATCGACCTGACTGATGACGGTGAAGTGAAGATTTCATCTGTTGATAATGCTGCCGGTATGGAAGCACGTCGTCGCGTTGAACAGCTTACTGCTGATGTTGAAGTTGGAACGATCTACGAAGGCAAGGTTGCCAAGATTATGGACTTCGGCGCATTCGTTACTATTCTTCCTGGTAAGGATGGTCTGGTACATATCTCACAGATCTCAAATGAGCGTGTTGAGAATGTAAGCGACAAGCTGAGCGAAGGTGATGTAATCAAGGTCAAGGTGCTTGAAGTTGATAAGCAGGGCCGCATCCGCCTGAGCATGAAGGCTGTGGCAGAAGCTGAAGCCTGATTGAAGCCTTGAGGTTCGTAAAAAAGGGTCGCTGCTGCGACCCTTTTTTTATGCGTCTGTTATCAGTGACGTATCGCGGTTACCGAGGCAAATTCACGTATCCACGGCTGCCATGCGCGCCAGCTATCGGGGAGCGTATCAAGTGCCTGTTTGGCGGAACTGAATGATGGATAGCTTCCGTAGATAATCGCATGCCAGGTCTGATCATCACGGATTGTGACTGTGTGTGCATAACCCTCGTTGAGATCAAGCTGCTTGATATAGGCATTTATCAATCGTGCCTGGACACTGGCAGCAAGCTGGATGGTGTAATTATTCGGTGACTGTTGTTTCAACCAGTTGAGTCCTTTCAGGCCATCAAACGATTGCCGGACGTGAGCAGTAGGAGGGCGCGTATTCGACACTGCATCAGCTTCAGTCGACCTGGGCTTAAACACAACCTCAATACGTGATGTATCTTCGTCGCGGCTTAGTTCAATGTCAGGGGGGCTCTCGGTGAATTGTTTCTGGGCCTGTTGAGGCTGCGTTACCGGTTCTGCATCCTCAGAGGGTTCAGGTGTTGATGAGGTTTCCCCAATCAGTGCAAGCCTTGTTGCAGCATCTTTGCGGCCCTGGTCAGCGGCAGCCTTGAACCATTTGCGAGCCTGGTCGAGATCGGCATCTACACCAAGGCCTTTTTCATACATGATCGCGAGATTGTACTGTGCCTGGGCAGAACCGTACTGTGCGGCCTCAGAGAGCCAGTGAAAGGCTTTGCTGTCATCCTGCTCAACCCCTTCACCGTAGGCGTACATGCTGCCAACAAGCGTCTGAGCAAGAACGTGGCCACTCTCCGCTAGAGGCAGCCACTTCTCAAGTGCAAGCGCATGGTTTTGCTGTTGATAGGCGACGACGCCATCACGAAAGTCATCCGCCACGAGAGGCAGGCTGAACAGCAGACAGAGCAAGTAAATGAGATTACGCATTGTATGGCATCACTAAAATCGTCAGGTCGTTATTCAAGTCATTATTATAGTTAACGTAACCGATAACACACAGTAAGAGAATGAAAAAACAGCTTAACTGACTATTTGAACAGGGCGTTGAGGAATGTAGGGATACGCCGCTCAAGCCAGTAGCCTTTGTTGTCTATGAACCCAACATGACCACCATGCATGCTTAGCTCAAACCGGACCGAAGAGGGGATCTCATGTGACTGGGGGATACTCCTGCTATCCATAAACGGGTCATCATCGGCATGAATGATTAAGGTTGGAGTGACAATACCCGGGATATACTGACGACTGCTGCTACGGCTATAGTAATCATGCACATCTTTGAAACCATGAAGGGGTGCTGTTACAGCATCATCAAACTCATGAAAGTTGTTTGCGGCATAGGCGCGATCGAGATTTATGATATTGCTCAGCAGATGGCTTTTATTTTTTACCGTGGCTTTCAAACGCTTGATAAGGTGATTTTGATAAATCCCGAATCCACTGTTGCGGAGCGTGGTTGCGGCACAGTCAAGGTCAAACGGCACGGATACCGCCACAGCGGCATCAAGAAAATTATCCGCGCCAGTTTCGCCGAGCCATTTCAGTAATGCGTTGCCGCCCAGTGAATAGCCAATCGCAACAAGTGGCTGATCCGGGTAACGTTGTTTGATTAACTGCAGGACGTAATTGATATCACCTGTGTCACCTGAGTGATAGGAACGGGGCAGACGGTTGGCTTCGCCACTGCAGCCCCGAAAATTCATAACTGCAGTACGCCAGCCCGCTGCCTGTATGGCGTTCATGATGCCGCGTACGTAGCCCGATCTGGATGACCCCTCAAGACCGTGAAAAACAATTGCGACAGGACCTTCCTGTTTGGTTCCCCAGTCAAGGTCAACAAAGTCGCCATCGGCCAGCTCGATACGTTCGCGTTGCGTCTTAAGCGGTACGGTTGGACGAAGTGTACTGGCCCAGAGTGTCTGAATGTGTGGGTTTGCCAGCCACCTCGCAGGTGTGAAATCACCAGTGGGCATGGTCAGCTAAACTTGTGCAGGCATTTTTTCCAGAACGAAACGGGTTCCGGCTCGTTCAGGTCACAAGGTTTTAGTCTTGATAAAATCCATCCGGGCAGCGGCGGGTTGTCACTGAATCCGCATACAACACCGAGGTTGTCGGGATCGTATATTTTAATAAAGCCCGGCTGTTCGATGTTGTCGACATAAACAATACCGCAATAATCTTCCTGGTGACGTTCACGAAGTAGCTGGTTGGTGTCATTAATAAACGTTGCGAACTGTTCAGTTGAAGCCGGTGTTTCTGGTGGTTGTTCGGCTATCGTATAAATATACCAGTTACCATCATTGACTGACGTAAGTGTATCGAGGAATGCATCGAGATCCTGCCATTCCTTGATACCCTTCAGATATCCGCGAAATGCCACATAATAGGGATCGTTATCATTCATCGTATTCACTGCTTTCAAGTTCGCGCTGTTTTGGGATGTTGTCCAGGGACCAGTTTTGCATTGCCCAGTCGAGGATACTATCCAGATTACTGTCGCGTAAATCAAGCGGTGGCTGCTGGCCAAGAAACTCAAGTGTATGTATTAATGCCGGGCGCGGATCATCAAGCGGTAGCGGCCTGGCATGATGTTGTTTACTGAGCTTTTGACCTTTGCTGTTTAATGCGACAGGTGTATGAACATAGCCGGGCGTTGGATAATCCATTTGCTGTTGCAACCACACCTGGCGAGGTGTCAGATCAAATATGTCGTAACCTCTTACAATCTCGGTAATGCGTTGTTCGGCATCATCGACAACAACGGCTAACTGGTAGGCAAACAGTCCATCTGCACGCTTTAATATAAAGTCACCCGCATCCGTTAAAATTTGTTGTGAGATATTTCCCTGCACAGCATCAGATACTACTATTTCGGTGTCATCAGTTTTTACGCGAACAGCGCGTGCACTTTTCCCGGGGGGGATGCCTTCACGACAGGTGCCCGGGTAGATGAATCCATCTGTGCCTGCTCGGGCAATACTGGCAATGTCTTTTCTCGAACAGGCGCAGCCATAAACTTTACCGGATGCCTGCAGGCTTGAAAGGGCATGTTCGTAGAGTGTATTTCGTTGACTCTGGTAAGAAACCTCATCGTCCCAGTGCAGGCCATAGTGTTCAAGTGCACGCAATATCTCAGTTGTTGCCTGTTCACTACAGCGCGGTTGATCAATATCTTCAATACGTAACAGCCACTCACCATCCTGGCTGCGTGCCTGCAGGTAACTGCTCACAGCCGCAATTAATGAACCAAAATGCAGTGGCCCAGTGGGTGAGGGGGCGAAGCGGCCGCGATAGCGGCTTTCAGATATGCTCAAGATTATCCTGGTATGTGAGTGATAAAAAAATAGCGAGACAGTGTCTCGCTATTTGAGTTGGTACAAACTTCTGCAATGGTTAGCCCATCTGTTTTTCTTTTATTTCATCAAGTGTCTTGCAGTCGATGCACTGGTTCGCAGTCGGGCGAGCCTCGAGTCGGCGAATACCAATTTCGACACCACAAATTTCGCAGTAACCATACTCATCCATGTTCAGCATATTGATCGATTCATCAATTTTCTTGACCAGTTTACGACCTCGATCGCGTGAACGTAGTTCCAGGGCAAACTCAGTTTCCTGTGAGGCACGATCATTTGGATCAGGGAAGTTGGCTGCTTCATCCTGCATGTGGTGAACCGTTCTGTCGACTTCCTGCATCAGGTCGGTCTTCCACGCATTGAGAATCTTACGGAAATGCTCGACATGGTCAGGATTCATGTATTCCTCACCTTTCTTGAACTTGTAAGGTTCACCATACAGTGGTTGCACATCAACATTGATGGCAGGGCTGGCCTTTTTCTTCACAGCAGCCTTTTTCTTTGCCGCGGGCGCCTTTTTAGCTACCGCCTTTTTGGCAGGGGCCTTTTTCGCTACTGCCTTCTTAGCAGGTGCCTTCTTAGCCGGGGCTTTCTTGGCAGTCGCCTTTTTAGTGGTCGCTTTCTTCGTAGCGGCCTTTTTAGTCGTCTTTTTGGCAGCGGCCTTTTTAGGTGCAGCTTTCTTCGTAGCGGTTTTCTTGCTGGCTACTTTCTTGGTTGTCTTCTTTGCCGTGGCTTTCTTGGCAGCCGCTTTCTTAGCGGTCTTTTTCGCAGTGGTTTTCTTTGCGACTTTCTTCTTTGTTGCCATAGGGTTGCGTCCTGTATTCCTGCATAAATTGCAATTACCAAGCCGGAATTTATACCAAAATACGCCTCTGCGAGCAAATATATATAAGTGTCCCGGGGCAGGATATAAATGCAGAAGCAGTGGTATTATAGTCGTTTGAGTTTAACTTTTATCCTTATAAAGCATAGGTTTATATAGTATGTCAGCATTACAGGCACTGATTTTTGATGTAGATGGAACATTAGCAGATACGGAACGGGACGGGCATCGTGTTGCCTTTAACCTGGCATTTGCTGAAGCAGGCCTGGACTGGGTCTGGGATGAAGCCTTGTATGGCGAATTATTGGCTGTAACAGGCGGTAAGGAGCGTATCCGTCACTTCCTCGATAACTTCCGCCCGGATATTAACCTGCCTACAAATGATGAGGCAGGCTACATAGCCGGTCTACACCAATCCAAGACCAAACATTACACAGAATTACTTGAAAGCGGAGCAATACCACTGCGTACCGGCGTGGAACGCCTGCTCAACGAGGCGCGAGATGCAGGTTTGAGGCTGGCCATCGCAACCACGACCACACCGATTAATGTCGAGGCACTACTGACGCACACGTTGGGTGCTGAATCCATGGACTGGTTCGAGGTCATTGCAGCGGGTGATATTGTACCAGCTAAAAAACCTGCACCAGATATCTATGAGTATGCGCTGGAGAAAATGCAGCTGAACCCTGAGCAGTGCCTGGCCTTTGAAGACTCTTCAAATGGCATTATTTCTTCAAGTGATGCAAACCTGACAACCATTATCACGATTAATGGCTACACGAAGGATGATGACTTCTCAAGGGCGGCCCTGGTGCTGGATAGCTTTGGTGATCCCGATCATGCATTTACCGTGCTGGCCGGTGATGCCCACGGTGCCAGTTATGTGAATATCGACTTGTTGAAGCATCTCGCGTAAAACTGTCTGTATGGGAACACGCCCGCCACATATTGCAGATCGCATGGATGATATCCAGCCGTTTCACGTAATGGCATTGCTTGGGCGTGCACGTGAACTGGAAGCGCAGGGTAAGTCGATTGTGCACATGGAGATCGGTGAACCGGATTTTGTCACTGCACAGCCCATCATCAATGCCGGTATCCGGGCGCTGCAGGCAGGGCAAACCCATTACACGCCAACAATGGGCCTGCCCGCATTGCGCGAGGCAATCAGTGGCTATTACAAACAGCATTATGGCGTAGATGTTCCGGCCCGGCGTATCGTCATTACACCCGGTGCTTCCGGTGCCTTGCAGCTTGCCTTCAGCGTGTTGGTCAATCCGGGCGAGTCAGTCGTGCTGGCGGACCCGGGCTACCCGTGTAATCGCCACTTTATCCGCCTGGTTGAAGGCAACAGCATTGCTGCAAATGTTGGGTCAGACACGCATTACCAGTTGACAGCGGAAATACTGCAAGCCACCTGGACCGATCAATGCGTAGCGGCGATGCTTGCCTCACCCTCGAACCCGACCGGTACACTCGTGGGCGAAGATGAACTGTGGTCGATGCATAATTTTGTTGCCGGGCAGGGTGGCTCATTGATTGTTGATGAGATCTACCATGGCCTTGTTTATGACAAACAGGCGCAGACCGCACTAGCCATCTCGGACGACATCTTTGTCCTGAACAGCTTCTCAAAATACTTTGGTATGACAGGTTGGCGACTGGGCTGGCTCGTAGTGCCCGATGCCTATGTCGACGCAGTCGACAAACTGGCGCAAAACATCTTCCTTGCCGCACCGACCCTGGCACAGCATGCGGCACTGGCTGCGTTTGAGCCTGAAGCGATGGCTATATTCGAACAGCGTCGGATTGAGTTTGCCCAACGTCGTGATTACCTGTTGCCGGCCTTGCGAGAACTTGGTTTTGAAATCCCTGTCACCCCGGACGGGGCCTTTTACCTGTACGCAAACTGTGCCCGATTTTCGAATGACAGTTACCAGTTTGCGAATGACCTGCTTGAGCAGGCGGGCGTAGCCGTTACACCGGGTATCGATTTTGGTCACCATGCTGCCGAGTCGCATGTCAGGTTTGCCTATACAACGAGTCTTGAAAACCTCAAAGAAGGTGTCGAGCGTATCAAGGAATTTGTACAAGGTTAGACAGCAGTGTACCAATTCATGAGAATGAGAGGTGTTCGTCACCACGCTCATTTTTTATCAATCAATATTAGTAAGTATTGAGAACTGCCCCTGGTTTTCGTCAGAGCCCATATACCTCCTATGAAAAATAAACTACCCCAGAAAACTGTCCCAACCGTCTCGACGCTAGACGATATCGCAAAATTAGCGAACTACTCGTTGATGGATACGCTTAACAGTGATCCTGATGCGAAAGAGAATGGCGCTGATTACGCACCGCGACAGGTCTTTTCGGGACATTATGTTCCAGTTAAACCCACGCCAATCGATAACCCCGAGTACGTCGCGCACAGCAAAAACTTTTTCCATGAACTTGGATTCGCTGACAGCCTGGCAGAGACAGTCGATTTCGTGCGTGTGTTTAGCGGTGATCTCTCGCAGGTTCCGGAACCGATGCGCAAGGTGGGTTGGGCCACGGGCTACGCACTTTCCATCTTTGGCACCGAATACACTCAACAGTGCCCGTTCAAAACGGGTAACGGCTATGGTGATGGTCGCGCCATTTCTGTGCTAGAGGTGGTGATCAATAGTAAGCGCTGGGAAATGCAGCTCAAAGGTGGCGGTCGCACGCCCTACTGCCGCGGCGCGGATGGTCGCGCCGTGCTGCGCTCAAGTGTGCGGGAGTTTTTGGCACAGGAACACATGCATGCGCTGGGTATTCCAACCTCACGGTCATTGAGTTTGTATGTTTCGAAAACAGAGACGGTGCAGCGACCCTGGTATTCAGAGGGCTCGCTATCGGTGGATCCCGACAGGATTGTATCGGAGGCGGTGGCGATCTCGACACGTGTGGCACCATCGTTCATCCGGGTTGGCCAGCTGGAGCTGTTTGGTCGCCGTGCCCGCAACAAGATACACCCCGAGGCGATGGCCGAACTGGAGAAGATGGTGTTGCACTTGGTCGATCGTGAGTACGCGGATGTCATCGACAACACACTGAGCACTGCCGAGAAAGTGGTGTTGCTTGCACGGGCATTTCGCAGTCGCCTTACATCGCTGGTGGCGAACTGGATCCGTGTCGGTTATTGCCAGGGCAACTTCAACAGCGATAACTGTGCGGTCGGTGGCTTCACGCTGGATTACGGTCCATTCGGATTTTGTGATGAATTTAAGCCAGACTACCAGCGATGGACAGGAGGGGGTGAGCACTTTGCATTTTTCAACCAGCCCGTGGCAGCAGAACGCAACTTCGATAGCTTTTGTTCGGCATTGCAGCCGTTACTGGCATCTGACCAGGCAGCGTTACAACAGCTCGGTGAGATTCAAAGTGGCTTTGCGGATCTGATGCATGAAGAAATGGAAAAGATGTTTGCAGCTAAACTGGGATTGGCTACGTTTGATGCGGCGTTGTTCAGTGAACTTGTAACGCTCATGATGCAAATATCGGTTGATTACACCATTTTTTTCCGCGAACTCTCATCGATACCGGATGACATTGGCCCACTGAAAAAAAGCTTTTACAGTGATTTAAATGAAGAGATGGACAAGAGCTGGTCTGAGTGGCTGACAAAATGGAAAGCGCTTGTTACCAACACGCCGCACATGCTTGAAGATATTTCAGAACAGATGAACAGCGTCAACCCAAAATACAGTTTGCGAGAGTGGTTGCTTGCACCGGCTTATCAGCAAGCGGCCACGGGGAACTATGATCTAATTAGAGAACTGCAAGATGTCATGATGCAACCTTACGCCGAACAGTCGAAAGAGGTGGAAGATAAATATTATAGGCTGAAGCCGACTGAGTTCAGTAAACTCGGCGGATTGTCGCATATGAGTTGTTCTTCATGATTTTGAAAATTAATAACTAATAATTATATGGGGCTGGTTCTCAATACTTACTAATATAGATGATTCTCAATATATTAAACGGCCGCTTACGCTGGTGAGAGTCTATGACATAGGGTATTAATGGCGCATCCATACACGATGCAGCCATTTGGGTTCATGGTATGATGTCCGCAAACGAAAGCAGACATGGCTGATGCTATAGTGCGATTGATACTGTTGTTTATATACGTGAATTCAATTTGTAAGTGCAACTCTAGACGAGTTGGTTAGAGGGTAAGCTGCTGTATTATTGAGCTTTCTCTCACCGACCAAAGTTAGAGGAGCACAATGCGTTACAAACAGCTTACCCATG